>JAAHTG010000797.1_pt3 | contig 10119 bp, 7 predicted proteins | sample 6116081 | NCBI WGS metagenome assembly JAAHTG01 (sample SAMN13939989, study PRJNA603662) | sponge metagenome | isolation source: marine sponge | host: Mycale hentscheli | place: New Zealand | collected 2005
ATAATTGATAACAGGGGCTTGCTCTTGCGGCTTCGCAATCCTGCGAAGATTACAACAGCAATACCAACAAGCAAGGCAGTGGGGGACCACGGCGTTCTGGTTAAATGGGGTGTGGACGAGGCTCGTGTACTTAAGAACTTAAATGTAAAGGACGTACCCTCACCTATTATGGGTATGTACGATTGGCCCGGGCGGTATAAACCTTTCGAGCACCAAAAAACAACCGCTTCGTTTATGACTATGAACCGCCGGTCCTTCTGCTTTAACGAGCAGGGCACAGGTAAAACTGCTTCTGCTATCTGGGCTGCTGACTTCTTAATGACACAGAAGTTGGTGAAACGCGTACTGATTATCTGTCCTCTATCTATTATGGACTCCGCGTGGCGTACTGACTTGTTTAGTTTTGCCATGCACCGCACCGTAGATATAGCTCATGGGGTCAAGAAGAAACGCCAAGAGATAATTAACGGCGACGCCGAGTTTGTCATTATCAACTACGACGGTGTAGAGATAGTGAAGGAAGAAGTGGCGAATGGCGGGTTCGATCTTATCATTGTGGATGAGGCAACCCACTATAAGAATGCACAATCTAAGCGTTGGAAAGTACTGGCTAGTGTAATAAAACCAGAAACGTGGTTGTGGTTAATGACTGGTACGCCTGCCGCACAGTCACCAGTTGACGCATACGGGCTAGCCAAACTTGTTAATCCTAAAGGCGTGCCTAGATTCTTTGGGGCTTTCCGCGAGATGGTAATGCACAAGGTGACGCAGTTTAAGTGGGCACCTAAGCCGACCGCTACTGATACGGTGTTCAATGCGTTACAACCTGCAATACGTTTTACTAAAGAGCAATGCTTAGACCTGCCAGAGATGACTTACGTTAAGCGCGAAGTGGACCTAACGGCGCAACAGAAGAAGTACTACGAAATTCTACGTAAGCAAATGATGGCTACTGCGGACGGAGAACAAATTACTTCGGCTAATGCTGCGGTTAACATGAATAAGTTACTACAGATTTCGTGTGGCGCGGTCTATACGGATACTGGCGAGACTATAGAATTTGACGTTAAGAATCGCTACAAAGTTCTACGGGAAGTAATAGACGAATCTAGCCAGAAGATACTTATCTTTGTGCCGTTCAAGCATGTCATCAGTATTCTTAAAGAAAAGCTGACCAAAGACGGTATAACAAGTGCGGTTATAAACGGCGAAGTGTCAGCACAAAAACGTACTGCTATCTTCAAACAGTTCCAAGAAACCAACGACCCCCGAGTACTTATCATACAACCGCAAGCTGCTGCGCATGGCGTAACGCTTACTGCGGCAAACACAATCGTATGGTGGGGACCGACATCTTCCCTAGAAACTTACGCTCAAGCTAATGCGCGTGTACACAGATCAGGTCAAAAGCACCCGTGTACTGTCGTGCAACTGCAAGGATCGAAGGTAGAGAAACACATATACAAGATGCTAGACCAACGTATTAACGTGCACACAAAAATGATTGATTTATACCAAGATATACTTGAACTATAAGCTAAACTGCACTATATTAAATAAAACATAACTATAAATGGAGTATGATGCCATGACAGACGCTGTTGTGCCGGACCTTGACCGTCTCGTTTCTGTGTACGTAAAGATTCGAGATAAGAAGTTAGCGTTAGCGGCGGAATTTAAAGAGAAAGAAAAAGAGTTTGACGCCAAGTTAGACAAGCTAAAAGAAGTATTACTAGAACATTGTAAAGAAACTGGAATCGAATCTGTAAAGACCGCTTCCGGTACGTTCTGGCGCACCCAAAAGAAGCGTTTTTGGACAAGCGACTGGGAGGCAATGAGTAAGTTTATTGTAGAGAACGAAGCAGTAGACTTACTAGAGAAACGTATTAGCCAAGGTAACATGCGGCAGTTTCTTGAAGAAAACCCCGAACAACATCCGCCGGGGCTAAATGCGGATAACGAGTACACCATAACCGTACGGAGAAAAAAATGACCGAGTTAGAAAGCTACGTGCCTGTAGAGGAAGTGGCGGACTATCTTTCTGTAAAGGTGAGCACTATCCGGCAGTGGGTAAACAAGGGGTTCATACCAAAAAGTACCTATATAAAAGTAGGGTACACGTACCGCTTTAACCTTCCTGCCGTGATAGAGGCGCTTAGACAAGAAGAACCTGTCCCCGATCCGACACAGATAACCGAACAACTAGAGTTAGACTTTGATGAGGATGATGATTTATGAGCGAATTAGCTTTGTTTGACAATATGCCTGCCGAATACAAAGAGTTGCTGGCCCAACTAGAGCCTGATAAAAACGCGTCAGGTGGTGGAACTAAAACTGGCACTAACCGTCTTAGTATTCGCGGTGGGGTGTTTCGTAAGGTAGTTAACGGACAGGAAGTAGGAGAGCTTGAAGCCCGTGCAATAAATATAGTTATTGTTAAAACTTCCCCTATTTCCCGTATGTACTATGCTAGCCAATACACCGCAGGTGCTAATAATCCTCCGGCTTGTTGGTCTGCCGATTCTAGTGGGGGTAAGCCTTCTGGGGATGTACCAAGCGATACGCTTCAATCTGCGGCATGTTTTGATTGCCCTCAGAACATAAAAGGTTCTGGTCAAGGCCAGTCTCGTGCGTGTAGGTATCAACAACGTGTAGCTGTAATGTTGACTGATAGCGATGGCAAATTGAAGTCTAACTCGGTGTACCAGTTGTCTCTACCTGCTACTAGTATATTTGGCGATGACAAAAAGAAGATGGGGCTACAAACTTACGCCCGTCTAATCGAAGCGCAGAGAGCACCACTTGCTTCGATAGTTACAGAGCTACGTTTTGATACTGATAGTTCTACTCCTAAGCTGTGTTTCAAACCGGTACGTGTGCTTGCCGAAGACGAAATAGGTATGGCAGTAGCCGCCCAAAAGGATGAGGCTACGCTAAAACTAGTTACGCTATCTATAAAAGCAAAGCAAGAGACTAGCGTTCCACAACTAACTGATGATAAAGTGCCAAGCCCTGCTTCAGAAACCCCGGCGTTGTTTTCTGACGAGGAAGAGGAAGAGGAGCAGGTAGAAGAGCCAAAGGTTAAGGTGTCTAAGAAAAAGAAAGATGCCCCTAAACCAGATGTTGATTTGGCCTCACTGTTGGATGAGTTTGATGACTAAACCACGCGGGTGCCTTCGGGCACCCGTAATTCTCTATGACATGGACTAAATGATGACAGACACCAAACAGTTTTTAAGTACGGTGTTGAGTGATGAGGGGTATTACCACGTAGCAGGAATTGCGAAGAACAAACCTATAAAAGAAAAGTTCTACACTTCGCTAGATGATGCTATTGAGACTGCAAATAACTTTGACGAAGAAGGGCGAGACTCTTATTTTGCATTAGGTTTGTTCCTAGATGCCAACAAGGGCCGTACTGCGCAAAACGTGCGTGGGATAAAATCGCTGTTCCTTGATTTAGATTGTGGAGAAGGTAAACCCTACAGCACACAACAAGATGCGCTTATCGCGCTAAAGGCTTGGTACAAGAAGTATGGTATACCTCGCCCTACAGTAGTTAATTCAGGGCGGGGGCTGCACGTATATTGGGCGCTTGACCGAGCTTACACACGCGAAGAATGGCTACCTACTGCTAAAGGGCTAAAGGCTACGTGTTTACAGGACGGGTTGCATATTGACGCCGTTGTAACTGCGGACGCGGCTAGGCTACTGCGTGTACCTAATACACGTAACTTCAAAGACGTACCACCAAAAAACACCAAGGTAATTGTTTTAGGTAAACCGGTAGTCTTAGAGGAGTTTGCGGCTAAGTTACCTACAAGCTTGATACCAGTACTTGCCCCTAGAGAGTACACAAGCGCAGATAATGCGGACATGGCTAACGCAAAAGGCGGGGAGAGTAAGTACACATACAAGTTTGCTAACATACTAATGAAGACCGCCCAAGGTAGTGGTTGTGCGCACATAGACAAAGCTATACGTAAAGCAGACGAGCTTACCTACCCAGAGTGGACTCATGCCCTTTCTATAGCGAAGCGGTGCGACACGGACGGTGTGGTCGGTGGGTTGCCTGCAATACACTTAATATCAAAGGGGTACAGTAACTACAGCCCTGATGAGACCGATAAGATAGCGTCGTCTATCGACTATCCGCACCTATGCACTACTTTCGACAATGACTGCCCCGGCCTGTGTGAAGGATGCCCAAACAATGGCAAGATAAAAAGTCCTATCACGTTATGTCGAGAGCTTAAGTTAGCTGAAAGTAACGAAGTAGAAGTACGCGGATACGCCGAACCCGAAGAGTTTTATGACGAGCGTGCAGAAGAAGTTGTTATCGCACCTAGCAATGCCGACGATGGTGGCATACCGCCAAGCAAACCTAAGAAAGAATCTGTACTAGAAAAGATTAAAATACCGGGATACCCACCCGGTTACGCACGCCCAGAAGGTGGTGGGGTAGCAAAAATATCACACGATAAAGACGGCAACCGCGAAGAGAAGGTCCTTTGTCCCGACAATTTGTATGTGAAAAAGCGGATGATAGACGTAGACGGGCCGTGTTATGAGATAGGGCACACAAGTGATTTTGAAGGCGAACGTAGCTTTGTAGCGTCTCAGAAAGAACTAATGTCTACCGAAACCTTTCGGGGTGTGATGAACTCTAACGACGTACTAGTAATGCCTAGTACACAGAAGGACCTTATGGAATATATAGCTGCTTGGATTACTAAACTTAAGCCCGAAGGCCCACCCATTCAAGTTAAGTCTCAGTTTGGTTGGACAGAAGGGTTAAAGTCTTTTGTGATAGGGGACAAAGAGATATTTGCTAATCGGGTAGAGCACAACCCGGCAGGGTCTCGCACTGCACAGTACATGCACATGTTCAAGAAGAAGGGCACGCTAGAGAAGTGGAAAGAGCTAGCAAAGTTCTACGGACAGGAAGGGTTTGAGCAGCATCAGTATATGTTTGGGCTTTCTTTTGGTTCGCCATTAATGGAGTTTATGTCGGGTATATCAGGTTGTATTTATAACTTGAACAGTCCTGAAACAGGTGTAGGTAAAACTACAGGTATGTGGGGTGGGGCTTCAGTATGGGGCAGCCACAAAAAATTAGTGCTTGTAGGCAAAGATACGCCTAACTCAGCTTGGAACCGTGCCGAAGTTATAAAAAACTTACCGCTGTACATTGATGAGGTATCTAACTACAAGCCTCAACCCGCTAGTGATTTTTGTTACGCCATCAGTGACGGGGTACAAAAGAACCGTATGAGTGGTAAGGGGGAAAACGCTGAGCGATACAGAGGAGAACCTTGGGCGTTCAACTGCGGTACTAGCGGCAATAGCAGTTTAACGGAAGTGGCGGGTGAATATAGGTCATCTCCAAAAGGTGAAACAGGGCGAGTAGTTAGCCACAGTGGTACAAAACTACTGCGTGGCGCATCTGACACACTGCGTGCAAATGATTTAAACGATCAATTAGATGAAAACTACGGACATGCCGGACCGTTGTTTATGCAGCACATACTAAAAAACAAAGCTGCCGCAAAGAAACTTACTTTAGATACACGCTCAGATATTGTTAAAGAGATAGACGGTGAACCACAAGAACGCTTTTGGATAGCACAAGGCGCTACTGTTTACGCAGGGTGTACGATAGCAAAACAAATTGGGCTTATAGATTGGGACTTAGACAACCTATGGGACTGGATAATTGCAAAAATAAGGGAGCAAAGGGCAGGTTTAACCCAAATGGATATGGACATACATGACATAATATCTCAGTTCTATATGGACAACGTACGGTCGATACTACGAATTACTAGTACAGCCGACGCTAGAGACCCAGAATTACAGAATATAATCCGCCCCGACATGCAGGACATGCCTAACTTTAAGTTTGTAGCGCGGCATGAAACCGACATAGGGAAACTCTTTATACGCGGACCGGCACTTAAATCGTGGATTAACGAACACAAGTACACAGAAAGTGCGGTTAAGGCTTTGATATTTTCGCAAATGGATGGGCGTTATGGCAAAAAGAGGATGGGTAAAGGCACTAAAATGGACATAGGCACGACGCATGTAATCGAGTGTACTTTTAACAACGATCTTATTGAAATGCCGGAACTTGCTGATGAGGTTAAAGCTAAATGACATATCCCCTGACGGGGTGCGCATAGTCATAGATTGGGATGCGTTTGTGGTTGGCACGTCTGTATTCATACCTTGCATAAACACAAAACAAGCTATGAACGATATAGTGGACGCTAGTGGTATAGCGAAGAAAGACTTAATAAAACGAGTTTGTGTTGATAACGGTAGGTATGGGATTAGAGTGTGGCGTAACCGATAATAACTATATGTAGTTAGTTGTATGGACTTTGACTACTACTGTTAGTATTATTACCCCGCATCATTCTCCCTAGTCATAGAGAGTTAGCCCCCACTAGTTGGGGGCTTTTTTATGTTTCGCCCATATCTTGCTTTCTACGCGCCAGAATTCTTTGCATAGTGCGGTTATTAGCACCAATACCCCCAAGCCTGCGGGCTACCGCATCTGTAACTTGATGTTGGTCGATAGAGCGTTCGAGTGTAGAGCCTTCTATAGCGTTATAAGGGTTTCTCTGTGAGAATTCTACCAGCTCTTGCATTAACTCATCGGCAGTATCTGTGTCACCTTCCTTTAGCGCCATGTAAGAGTCACGCATCATGTCGGTACGTTTGGTGTTAAGCCTTCGCTCTAGCCCCTTGTCCCGTGCATTTATCTCTAACTGCTTTGTGTAGCCCGCAGGGGCTAAACCCAAGAGTTGTGCGAACACATTCCACGCATTTATATCTTCCAGTATGGGGTCACCGCGCAATGTGGTAGCGCCTTCAGTACCATAGCGTAACGCCTTCATACCGTTGGACAGCGCGGAAGGTAGCATTCTCTCGACCCCACGACTCACTTCTCCGTCGGCGATTAGGGCAGCGCCGTCTTCCATACGACTAGCTATACCAAAGATAGGACCGCCAATGGTTTCCATCGCTCGTAGTATGAGGCTTTCCTGCTCACGGTTAGGTAGTGAACGGTATATAAGGTTTGTCATACCAATACGAGGGGCTACATCTACTCCAAATGTCGCATTGATCGCGCCGGAGTACATACCCTCATTAAAATAGCTTGCCGCTATGCTATCAAAGTCCTCGTCTTCATCATCTAAGAATACGGTGTTAGCTATCAATGAAATTAAGCCGTACAACGGTAAACCTTGGACACCCGCGAACAACCCGGACGAGGCGAACAGCCCGACGATCTGGCGCTTAGCTTCCGCGCGCTGCTCTGGGGTCTTAGCGCGATCTATTGCCTGCTTAGCCATCTTGAACTGGAGGTAGTACATAGATATACCGAACCGCTTGTACATCAGCATCCAGTTGCCCATGTTGCTTTGCGCTATGCGCGGGGCAGTTTCGGCCATGGCACCACTGTTAGTAAGCTCGGTATCCTCTAATGCTATCTCTGCGGCGTCTATGTAATCCTGTTCTGTAAGCTCACCTTTCTTAGCGCGCTTAGCCAGTTCCAGATCGTAAGAAGCCATTGCAGTGACTTGTCGGTTAAACCGCTCGCCTTGGTGGAACATCCAGCCCATGTAGGCGTTAGTTGTCGTCCAAGCAGTGTTGGCAGGGTTCTCCATGTCTAAGTTTTCGGACGTAGTAGATATGTTCGACTGCCCACGCGCCTCCATTATGTCTTTGAGTACCTTGTATTTTTTCATCTCAGGGGAGAGGTTGGGATCATTAAAGTCCACGTTCGACAAGGACGGACCTTCAAATACGTCGGTCTCTCCCTCCTCTGTAAATGTCTCCGTCCTGCGCTTCATGCCCGTACCCATAAACATCTTGCGCGCGTTGTTCATGGCCTTCATGGTGTCCACAAAGCCATAACGCCCGCCCAAGTACGGTAGTACCACGATAGGTAAGTTAGATGCGTTAACTATTACCGACGACACGTTGAAGCCCAGCGTCATACCGAAGCCAGCAGACTTAAGCGCCTTACTCCAAGTAGCGATCTTAGGATTACGCGCAAAGTTAATGTAGCCCTGTAGGTTTGAATTAAGCGCTTCTGCTCCCCCGTACGTATCCGTACCTTTGTACTCGTTCGTGGCGTTCTTTATATCTTCACTAGCCTTACTAAGCGCCAAGTCGTGCTTGAGGTTTACAATCTGGTTGGTGAAGTTAGGCATCCGCTCTCTGAATACTTTAAGTGAATCGCGCTCAAAACCTAAAGTACCCTGACGCGGCTTAAATGCACGTACCAAGGATCGCTCGGGCATAATGTCGAAGAGCGAGTCGAGTATTACGTCTTGTACTTCTTTAGATACCCCTTTGGCGCGCACGTCGGCAAGCAGGTTGAACGCGAACTGGGCGTCTACGTTGCCAAAATTACCGGTGCTATCGCGTTGGTATGCCTCAACGTTCTTGACGCCTTCGATGCCCTCAATTATTACTTGAGCTTTGTCGCGCTGGAACTCAGACTCAAACGCTTCTTTGTACACTTCGTTGTTGGCATCTTGGTAGAACAGCCAGTACTTGCCTTTGCGGTACAGCGGGAAGTAAGGCTCGATAGCTTCTTTGTTTAAAAGTTGAGTAAGTAGCTTATCTTTCAATGTCTTACGGACATCCGTATCCTCAATCTGGTCAAGGCGGGTGTTCATAGTCTGGACGAGAAGCTCATAAATCTTGGCGTAAGAATCCCGAAGCATACTGTAGGAGTCTTTCAACGCTTTCTGCTGCGCAGGAGTCATGCCCTTGAGCATGGCGTTCATAGCATCCCATGACTCTAGCTTAGCCGGGTCGTTTTCGTAGGTACTTCTGGGCTTAGTTGGGTCCGTACGGGTTAGCGTACTCTCACCTGTCCACTCGTCTAGGGTGCTACGCACCTTCTTGTCTTTACCTATGATGTCTTCCACCGCTTTCGCAGTGTCCTTAGTCATGTTTAGGTATCTCTGACGGTCGCCGTTCTTAGTCTGGAGCAACTTAAACAACTTTTCGGCCTTTTCAGCCATCTTCGGGTATTTATCTTTAGCTATTGTGTATATGGCGTTAAGTGGCAAGAACTGATTAAGCCCTCTGTTAGCCTTCCTACCCGCAGTACCGACCCATTCACTTGCTACCGCAATATCTTCAGCGCTGATCTTACCCTTACTAAACCTACCCAACGCATCTACAGTACTCTTTTCTGTGCCTTCAACGGCAGCGGAGTACAGCTTAGTTGCATCACGGGACTCGGGTGCAGGAGAGATAAGATCGGCAACAAGGGAATCAGCCTTATCCATAGCGGACTCAATCTTCTTGCTAGGCTGTCCACGAAATCGGCGTACTATGTTACCGACAATATTTTTAAACTTACTCCAAAAACTTATTTTCTCGCCTTTAGCAGTCATCCTACCTAGCTTGGCTTGGAATTCAGGATTACTAAACGCCTCTGCTACGAATTCATCAAGGTTGGTAGCGCCGTATGCAGTATCCAAGCGGTCTTTAACTGACTCAAACAAGTTACGCATTTGCTTAGCAGTGGGGGTATTTTTCGCTATCTCGTGGGAGGTTACAGCGTGCATGGACTCATGCAGCAGTACGTGGTTCTTAAGGTCTACGTCTTGGTTTAAGGTAATAGTATCTGTTGCAGGATCGTACAAACCCGCTACTGTTTTGCCTTCGGCATTTACTAAACCGCTAGCCATTACAACTTTGGTATTATCTAAACCTTTTCCTATAGCTGTAGCTACACGCGATACTGTCTGGTCTGAACTTTGTGTAAGGTCGTTTATCGCCCCACGTAGATCACCAGCGTCTAACTTAGCCCGAATCTGTTGGGATAGTGGCTGGCTAGACGCAGCTATAGCAGCCGCAGGCAGTGGTAGACCCATAGACTCGCGCATAACCCGTACTGCATCTGACAGGTCTTTACGTGAAGCTATGCTCAGGTTTGCTTTAACCCATTCTTGAGCAGCTACGTTTTCTTTAGTCAAACCGGTAGACATATCGGCAGCTAGCGCGTCTATACCATCAACTAATGTTTTCTTGCCCCCGAAGTACTTACTTACTGGACCTTGCGGGTTATTAAAGACTTCATCG
>JAAHTG010002593.1_pt1 | contig 10114 bp, 5 predicted proteins | sample 6116081 | NCBI WGS metagenome assembly JAAHTG01 (sample SAMN13939989, study PRJNA603662) | sponge metagenome | isolation source: marine sponge | host: Mycale hentscheli | place: New Zealand | collected 2005
CCATTAATACCAGCAAAAATAGGATATGCTCTGTTTTTTATTACAAGATGGTTTAATAAAGGTGATAATGTAGTTATGAGTGGGGGGTTAGAGGATAATAAGAACTGGATTTGGGAAATACCTAAATCAAAAATATTAAATTCTTTTAATTGAAAAAAGCAAGATAAAAGACATTGTATTTAAATTCGTAAATTTGTAAAAATATTTAGCGGATGGCTTGTGAAATTTATATATTATCTTGTCCTATAGGAGCAGTAGGAGATGAGTGTACGTTTGAAATTGATTGTTGTGGAGGACAAACAATTAACTACATTATGCAGCCTGATAATATGTTTGAGGCTTGTGTAGACGATCAAGGAACAGTTACTGTAACATCTTTGTCTGGTTCAGCATCTTATACTAATGACCCTTGTTCCTCAGACTGTGGCGATATTCCTGTAGTACCTACACGAACACCGACGCCTACTCCGAGTCCGACACCTAGCCCGACACCTACAGCGACGCCTGGATTGCCGACGCCTACTCCAACAAAAACACCTACGTTAACACCTACTCCAACACCAACGCCTACACCAACTCCAATAAGTGTTCAGTGTAATGAATGGGAACTATTATGCCCTAGTACAAGTCCTTATGGTTGTAGTTATGAATACATAGACTGTAACGCAGTAACTCAAACTGGGACAATTGAGCCGGACAGAGACATAGACGCTTGTGTTTTATTTCCCAACATTCCAATAATAAGTGGTGGTACAGCAGTAGGGCCTATTGCTGCATGTTCAGCAAATCCAACACCTACGCCAGGGCCGACTCCTACACCTGGCCCTCCTACACCAACTCCTACTCCTTCAACAGGATGTACAGAATGGGTTTTAGTGTGTCCTAGTACTGCGCCAGGTACATGTAATTTTTCTTATAGGGATTGTGCTAATGTAGTGCAAACCGGTACTTTGTTCACTGACACAGAATATGAAGTTTGTGTAAAAGATGGTAATATACCAACTGTACAAAATGGACAAGCACGTAGTGAAAATGTTGCATGTTCATCTCCTACGCCAACTCCTGGACCGCCAACAGCTACTCCAATTCCTACACCTACACCAACTCTTGGACCGCCGACAGCTACACCGACAGCTACACCTACTCCTACTCCTACTCCTACAGCACCTACACCGACTAGTGTTGTGCCACCAATACCTTCACCGGTAGAAACGGAGTATACTTTAACGTATAGTCAAACTTCAAAAGGGTGGCCATCGTTTTATTCATACATACCTGATTATATGCTTGGTATGAATCAATACTTTTATACATTTAATGGTGGTAATTTATACCAACACAATGCTAATGGAAGCAGAAATAATTTTTATGGAAGCCAATATAATTCTCAAATTACAACAGTCTTTAATAAAAACCCGCTTGAAAATAAAATATTTAAAACTATAAACTTAGAATCAGATCAAGCTTGGCAAGCAAATTTAGAAACCGATATACAACAAAATGGTTTTATAGAAAGCGATTGGTTTGAAGAAAAAGAAGGAGCGTATTTTGCGTATTTAAGACAGACAGGAGAAGTTCCAGCTTTACCAGGACAATACGCAATGAGATCGGCTAATGGTATAGGAAGGTCTGCTAGTGTTTCAGCAATAGGAAACACTACTACAATTAATTTTTCAACAAATCCATTAGTTAGCATAGGAAACATTGTAAGTATAGGTGATTATTTATATTTTTCTTTACCAAGCTATACAACAATTAGTTTGGGTGGACAAATAACAAACATAAACGTAGATATACCAGCTGGTATAAATCAAATTGTAATTGATACAAGTATTACTGGAGCATCGACTATCACAATTCAAGACCCTTATATACTTTATATTAAAGGTTCAGTGGCAGAATCTCATGGTTTACTTGGACATTACTGTATATTTACATTAATAAATGATAGCACTAAATCCACTGAACTCTTTGCTGTTGAGTCGGAAGTTATGAAAAGCTATCCGTAAAATTAGTATCTTTGCAGTAGTATGGACTTTAGTATAAGGAAATTAAAGACATCTGATTATGAAGATGTATTAGTGGGCTGGTGGAAAGATTGGGGTTGGCAAGCGCCAGCTAAAGATTTTTTACCAGATAACGGAGAAGGTGGAATGATGGTATTGTTAGGAGATAGGCCTGTATGTGCAGGATTTATTTATTTAACTAGCAATTCAAATATAGCTTGGATTGAATGGATTATATCTGATAAAAATTATAAAGAAGATAGAAGTAAAGCTATAAGTTTATTGTTAGACACATTAATTTTAACAAGTGAAAAAATAAAAATAAAATATGTTTTTGCTACAAATGATAACAAAAATTTAATAAACACTTTTATAAATAAAGGTTTTAGAAAAGGAAGTATAACAACAGAATTAATTAAAAAAATATAATATGGGACAAGATTCAGCTGGAGATGGACAAACAGGAATAGGTAAAGCTTTAGGCGCAATAGGAGCAGCTGCAGGGCCTGTAGGCGCTGTGGTTGGCTTAGCAGGTAGTGTAATGAGTTTTGTTGACGCAAAAAAACAAAGAGACAATCAAGTAGCCGCACAATTAGAAGCTGACAAAGCAATGGAAGAAGCTGGAAGAATACTTGAGGAACAATATATGTCTGGAGTAAGCATACCTATGGAGGCTTACGATTTAGAAAGAGAAGGAATTGCACAGGCAGGAGCTCAAGCTATACAAGCGGTATCTGAAGGAGAAGCAAGAGGAGCAAGCGCAGGTGTTGGTAGAGTTGTCGCCCTACAACAAGACGCTCTTGCTAAACAAAGAGCTGGGTTAGCGGAAAGACAATTTCAATTAGAAAAAGCAAAAGCTGCTGAGTTATCAAAATTACAGCAAGGAAGATTAGATATACAATTAGGTAAAGCAACAGGTTATCAACAAATGCTAGCTGACCAAAGAGCTGCGCAATCAGCATCTATGTTAGCAGGGGTAGAAGGATTGTCTAGCGCAGCCACAGACATTTTTAAATATTTAACACCACTATATAATTCAACTGCTAAGCCAGAAGATAATAATCCAGTGGAGAAAGGAATTGCAGAATTATAAATTATGGCATACGGATACGTAAGAGATAAAGAACCGCTAGGTATAAACTGGGCAGAGATATCAAAAAATTTTAATGATAGACTAGCTGCTGATGAGGCAGAGAGACAGGGTAAAAGAGATGACATACAAAAACAGTATGATGAGTTATCTCAAGAGCTTATAGATAAACCTACTGGGGCTGATATAGATTTAAATAGCGCTATATCATCTTTTTCTACACAAGCTTCACAAGCTTCTCTTGAAAATTTAAATAAATTAAAAAGAGGTGAGATTTCAGAAAGAGAATATTACAATCGTAGAGCTAATTTAAAAAGCAGCACAAGTAATTTATTTCTTTACGCTAATAATTTTAACAATCAACTACAAGAAAATTTAGCTTTAATTCAATCTCAAGACCCTGATAAACAAGGGTCTGGTAGAATGGCTTTTCAAATGGCTTTGGCTCAAGACATGTTAAATTTTAAAAACACAGTAGCTATTATAGATCCTGCAACTGATGAGGTCATGCTGGTTAAAACAGATGAAGAAGGAAATCCAACTAACGAAGTCGTAAGTGTTTCTCAGTTAGGAAATCTTTCAAGTCAAAAAGAAATGTCTTATAATTACAAAGGGAGAGTAGCTAGAGCTTTAGAAAATAGAGGTGTGTCAAAGTATACTAAGGAAGATGGCACAATAGTAACTACACTTCAAGGAGTAGATATAAAGCCTGGAACTGCTTCAGCAACAATAGATAAATTAGCTGAGTCTTTAGTAGGTGATGAGTCACAAATTCTAAGTATATTATATCAAAATGGTCATCAATATACTCAAGATGAAAGTTTAAAGGGTAAAGATAAGTACATATATTATGATATAAAAAATGGTACTTATGATTATGATAAAAATAAAGCTGTTGAATTTGTAAAAGAAGACATAAATAATTCTATACCGGTGAGTATAGATACTTCTAAAGTTGAAACAGAATTAGATAAAAGATTAAAGACAGCTCAGGTAACAAGAGCTGAAGCTTTAGCGTCAATAGCAGAAAAAGAATTAGAAAATTTTGACTTAGATGATGAAACAAAAAATAAAGCTACAAAAGACCTAACTACATTTGTCGTTAATACTTTCCCGCCCGTAGAAGATTTTATAAAAAATAGCAATAATATTAAAAAATTAGTAACAAAAGGTTTGCAGGAATTTGGATTTAATTTTGGATTTGCAAATAATGATGTTATACAAGTTAAAGGTTCTGGAATTGAACCTTTTAAAGTTGATATTTCAGACGCAACTACAGCAGATGAAATAATTATTGAGCTTACTAAAGGCATATTTAAAAATAAAGATATAGTAGATATAGCAAAAATGGCAAATGTTACTGCAGCTTTAACTCCTAAGTCAAATGAAGAAACACCAGGCGAGGAAGTTGTAGAAGAGGGTGTAACAAAAACAGGTATATTAGATTAGTATGGATGAAATTAAAAAATTGTATGACGTTTTAAGTAGAGACGGATACTATACTAAGTCATTCGAGGATTTTCAGGTGCAGTTTGCTAGTCCAGAATACATTGATAAAGTTTTTAATGTTGTATCAAACGATGGTTTATATACAAAAGATAAAGATAGTTTTGTAGAAAAATATACCTTAAAAAAAAAAGAAGATACGGAATTACCATTGGTCGATGGTTTATCGGAGCGATCCGAAGCACAGAAAAAATTTGATGCGGCAGGTAAAAGATTATTGGCAGGCGCTGCTAGAATACCTACCTATGTAGCTGAAATGACAGCCGCAGGGGTCGGAATGTTTAACCCAGAATTTAAAGATTATTACAATAGTTTGTCTATAGACGATAGAGAAACTTTTTTAGCAACTGTTTCAAAAGGTGTAAGCCCAGGCACAACTACAGGTTCTTTACTTGGATTTCAGGATGTAGGTAATGAAGCATTTAGTAGATTAACTAAAGAAGCTGAAGCTATAGAGTCAACACTAGAAACTTTTGATACGGGTATTACAGAAGATATTTTTTCTGAAAACGTAGGAAGAGGTTTGATCAGATTGCTTAATGAAGCTTATGGAGCTATACCATCTGTAGCTGCTGCGTTTACTCCTGGGGGTATTGCTGTAATAGGTGCGGGGGAAGCTGCTTCTAAAAGTAGAGAATTACAAGAACAAGGACTAGACTTAGATTTACGAACCGCTATAAATGCCACTGGATCTGGTATTGCTGAAGGTATATTTGAAGGTGTAACAAGAAAATTAGGTAAAGGATTATTTAAAAGTCTGTCAGGTAAAACTAAAGAAGATGCTTTAATTGGTATTACAAAAGCTGTTGGCGGTGTTCTTAAAGGAATGGGACTTGAGGGTAGCTCAGAGGTAGGAACATTAATATCACAACAAGCGTTAGACAAATGGGTAACACGAGATGAAGACGCTTTTGTTAATATTATAAGTCAAGGGCTTGATACATTTTTAATTGGAGCTGCTGTAGGTGGACCTATATCTGGTTTAGATGTTGGTTTTAGAAAACTTACACAAGTAAAAGCGGCAAAAAATTTAAATAAAACAATTGAAAAAACTAAATACAAAGATTTAGTTTCTGCGTTTACACCCTCTGATGATAAACCTACATTAGAACTTGAACAAATAGATATAATAAATGACCCTAATGCTAAAACATTTTTAGAAGGTACTTTATTAAAACAAGTAAAAAGAAATGAAATAACTCAAGAAGAAGCAGACAAAATACTTGAATCGTATGATAAAACTGTATCTCTTTATTATGAAGTCGCTGGATTAAATTTATCTCAAGAACAACAAATAAAAGCTGCAAAATTAATAGAAGAAAAAAAACAATTAGAAAAACTAATAGCAGGAAAAGATGAGTCAATTGTTAAAAAAGAAAGAGATAAAATAGATAAAATAAATAAAGAACTTGAAAAAATTAGTGATCAGAGCGCTGGTATCACTACAATTAAAGAGGCAACTAAAGAAGATGCTGTCAAAGCCTTAGCAGAAGAAGGAGTGTTAACTCCAACAGACGATCAAATATTAAATAAATTAGATGAATTAACTAAAATTAGAAAAGATGCCATTCAAAAGTCAAGCACAGAGAAGATACCTTTATCGGAAGAATCCGAAGCTAGCCCAGCAGTGGGAGATGGAGACCCCGAAGGGACAGTCCCTACCGGAAAGATTGCATCCGAGGAAACCCAAACAACGCAACCAGCCGAAGAGGGCGAGGCTGCGCTTGAAATTTCAGAGGATGAGATAGAAAATCTTTCAAAAGATATAGAAAGACAAGAAGATCAAGGAACATTAAATGATAATATAGGAGAGAAAGCGTATAGAGATGGAGAAGAAGGAATGATTAAAATAGATGACCAAAATGTAAACACTATTGTTTTTGAAACTGATAATAAAATTTATGAATTAGGAAATATAGATGAAATAGGAAATGATTTTATAGTTAGCAAAGGTTTAAGTCTAATAGCTCCTGAAGGAGTTGATGTAACTAAAGTAGATGACGCAGCAGATGTTATAGATATAGATGGTATTAAGTATAAAATTATAGGGCGTAGAAGAGATAAGAAAGGTAAGGCTGTAGTCAGGGTTAAAGAAATAGAAACGGGATTAGACAGAAGATTTGTAGGAGAAAAAGCAGAGCGTATATTAAAAGATCAAGCTTTGAAAAAACCTTCAACAACTCCTTCTGTGTCTGTTACTTTAGAAAGAGCTCAGACAACTCAGCCAGAAATTAATCAAACTATTTACGAACAAAAATCTTTGAATGAAATTATAGAATTAGAAAAAAAAGCTAAAAAAGATTTAGAGGCTTTTGAAAAGAAAGTGTTAGAGGAAATGGTTTCAGAAACTGTAAACAAAGATTTAGTCCAAGTAAAAGAAAATATTTTTCAAGTAACACAGCAACCTGACGGACAATATAAGGTTTCTCAAATGAGAGATGATGGTAAGCTAGTGCCAAGATTAGATGAAAAAATAAGAACCGCTGCTATAAATAAATTTAAACAAGACAAAAACTCACGAGAAAAAGATTTAATAAAAAAAGCAGACAAAAAAATAAATGAATTTAAAAAGAATCAAGAAGATAAAATTATATCAGCTTTAGATAATTTAATTAAAGCAACTTCGACTAAAGGAAAAGCTTTTGATGCTACGTTAGGTATCCCTCTAAGTATAGCAAACTCTTCACTAAAAGTAATTAAAGCGGCATATAAAGCAGGGAAAAGTTTAGCTGCTGCTATAGCAGATGGTGTTAAGTTTTTAAAAGATCAAGGTTATGCTCCTAATGAAATTGAATACAAAAAGTTTGTGCTAAAGGGTTTGCAAAAACCAAAACCTGGTAAGGTTAAAAGAGAGCGTGAAAAAATTAAAGAAGAACCCACAACTAAAGCTAAAGTTCCTTCTGATCCTGTTGAACCTGCTCCGGGGCCACCTGTTGATACAGATGTTCAGGAGGGTGTTGATAATTTAAAAAAACAAGTTTTTAATAAAATTACTGATAAAATTTTAAATTTAAATTTAGGAAATATTTATAGTAAATTAAAAGGAAAAATATTTGGAAGAGGTGTTGTTTCAGAGGATGTAAGAGGACTTCCTTTATCAAAAGTAGACATGGCTTTTGGTAATAAAAATAGTTCACTTATTTACAGAACTATATTTAGACCACTTGCTACTTCATATTCTAAGTTATCAAATAACTTAAGAAAAAAAATAAATATTGCTGAAACAGAAGCACTTAAATTATATAAAGAAACAAGAGACCATAATAAGGCTATAGAAAATGGATATAGAATTAGCATAGCTTTAAAAGCTTTAGAAGCAGAAAGTAATCCTGACTCAGATAAAGTTAATAGTGTTGTTGCTGAATTAAATGAAACTATTAAAGAAGCTAAAAGAGGTCGTATTTTAACTGAAAGAGATGCAGAGGTTTTAGAAAAATTATTAAAACAATATGAAAAAAATGGAAAAATAAAATTTGATGATGTTTATAATTCTTTGTCTGTAACACAGCAAAGTGTATTTAAAACATTACAAAAGGAAAATAAATTACTTGAAGATTTTGCTAAAACTGCAGCTAAAAGAAGGGGAATTGAATTAGAAACTTTAAATAACTATACACATAGAGTGGTTTTAGGTGAACCTAATGAGATGGTTGATGCCGTAAAAAATCAAGCAGCAAAATTTGCTGACCCTAATACTAAGGCGGGAACAATAATACCTAGAAAGAAAGGTATTAAACCTGTAAGTTTTGACCCTTTTGACTCTTATTTAAAAGGTACTCAAGAAACATACTTGGATTACTATATGTCCCCTGACGTATTTAAAGTTCAAGAAATAGCTCAAACAATAGAAGAAACTTACATAGACTCTAATAAAGGACAAAGAGAATCAGCTAAAGCACTTAACTCTGCTGTAAGAGAAATATTACAAGCTACTTATTTACGTTCATTTTTAAGAACAAAAGGTAGTGTAGCCACAGAAATACAGAAGATGGGATATAGAGCAATGCTTGCATCTGTTCCTAGAGCTGCTGCAGAACTTGCAGGTAATGCTATTATGTTGTCTATTCAACCTTCGCAAGTATTAAAAGATGCTGTTAACACTTATGCCCCTATATCTATGAAAGTTGGAGAAAAAGCCAATGAAAAATTTACAGATATACTTACTAATCTAGGATCAACAGAGGTAGATAAAGTAGGTGGTAGGTTAGTAGCTGACACAAAATTTGCTGACCCTAATAATTTTATTTCTGTGGAAGATTTAGGGAAAAAATCTTTTGGTAATGTAAGAAATAAAATGGAAGCTATTATAGGTTTAGGTAAAAAGGGATATAAGAATTTAAATAAAGTGGCAGATTTATTAATGGGTGGTGTAGATAAAGCTACTTCTAGGCCGCTTTGGATATCAAGATTTGCTTATGATTTTGCAAACAATGTTAAAAAAATTAACAATGAAAATATTAAATTGACAGTAAAAGATTTTAATGAAATATCAGATGGAACCTCTCCTTATTTAACTGACAAATACAAAAAGGCTAGAGACAAAGCTGCTGCTTCTGCCGATAAAATTGTAATAGAGCTAGTGACTTCAGGTAATCCTTTTAATGCAATTATTAAAAATGTAAGAAGACCAGGTGATAGTAAAAACTTTTATAGAAGAATAAATTCTTTTATGGCAAACTTTACATTAAATGAATATGCAACAGCAAGATACGCAATTGGCGCTCTGCAGAGGTCAGGTGAGATATCTAAAACAGAAGCACAAAAATTAATAGTAGCATTGCTTGGAAGAATGTCTTCTTATATGGTCGCATATACTTTATTTTCAAATGCACAAGATAAACTATTTGGAGCAGAAGAAGATGAAGAAGATGCAGTAGAGTTATTTGCAGCTCGTCAAGCTATTGGCTCTGCATTACAATTAATGTTTAGACAGAACTTAGGTAACGTTGCATCTCTGCCTATAAATGCAGGTATTGAGTTTTTAAACAAACAATATTTGGAGGGTTTAAGAGATGGCAAACCTTATAATTCTTATGAAAATGCTATAACTTTTAGTTTAATTAATTTAGATGAACTTTCAGATGAAGGAATATTAGAAACCGTTGCTTTAGTTGGAGCAGGTCCTTATTCTTCTTTACTAAAAGCTTTATCCAAAAGTGTTAAAAATATAGCAAGAGAATTAGAAAAAGACACCCCCCCTTCAGCTGAAGTAAAAAAAGATTTATTACTTCAAAGTGCTTTTGATATTGGTGGAAACACTGGTTTAGTTCCAGCATATAGAGATATTAAAAGAGTATTAGATAAAAAGAAATATGGAGGAAGAGATTTAGCAAAACCATCCAAGACTTCTTTAAAAGAACTAGAGTTAATTAACCCAGATTTAGCAAAACAAATAAGGGAAATTAACAAACAATTTAGAGATATTGAAAAAGCTTTTGAAGACTAATTAAATAAGTTCCAGAAGATAACGTAAAGTATCACTGCGTTTATAATAGCTACAATTAGAAAGTTT
>JAAHTG010002596.1_pt1 | contig 10109 bp, 13 predicted proteins | sample 6116081 | NCBI WGS metagenome assembly JAAHTG01 (sample SAMN13939989, study PRJNA603662) | sponge metagenome | isolation source: marine sponge | host: Mycale hentscheli | place: New Zealand | collected 2005
CTGTCCTTGTCCTTGTCCTTGTCCTTGTCCTTGACCTTCGCCACCTGCGTCGGATTCGCCGCCACCTTCTGTGCCGCCATTACCCGAACCTGCATCGGATTCGCTGAAATCGGGGTCATAAGCATCGGGAATTCCGTCACCATCGGAATCGGAGTATTCACCGTCATTTGGGTCTGTTGGGAATTGGTCGGTGTTATCGGGCTTGCCGTCACCGTCTGTATCGGAATTGTTAGGGTTTGTCCCCTGTGCATATTCTTGAGCGTTAGTTAGACCATCGCCATCGGGGTCTGCATTAGCATCACCGCCGTTTGTAGGATTGAGGCCATTAGACACTTCCCATCCATCGGGAAGGCCATCGCCATCGGAATCGGCATTATTCATGTTTGTGCCGTGCGTGTGTTCTTCGGAGTTTGTAAGTCCATCGCCATCCCAATCAGCCCCACCATCGGAGGGGTCAAGCGGGTCGCTACCATCAGCGAGAGCAATACCCGCAGACATAGCGAGCATAAGGGCGGTTATAATTGTTAGAATTGATTTTTTAATTGATTTGGTTTGCTTCATGTTAGTTCACAGTTTTAATTTTAAGGACACCGATTGTCCTTCTCTTCCCTATTCCATTATCTCTTATGCTATCTAAACATTCGTATCAAATGCTGATAACAATATCACGCATCTAACTTGGTCAAAGACCACCATTTAGGTGTAGGGGATTATGGACAATACCATTCGCCATCAAATTTCGGGGAATATCCACTATCGTCTATTTTAACCTCTTCGGCATCAATTTGACTCTCTATGTTGCTGATTTCTTCAAGAATTGAATTCATCATTTTTCTCATGTCGGTGATAGCATTTTCGTCTAATTCTCCTAAAATTGACTCTATTGGGGGCAATTTGAATGAGGGAGTCACTTCTCGCTTGACTTCAAAGGTGACGGTTTGACTTTCAAAACCGTTTGAGAAAATTCCTTCAACAATACCTTCACGGTCAATAGTAAAATGAATAAAATCCATATTCAATTCTTCTTCAAGAGCATCAATGATTTCCATTGGTGGTAAATCCGAAGGCATCATAATCACTTCTTGTTTTCTTGACTATCTATGCCTTCTCACAATTAGAGTAAAGCCGATACATCTTGTGGAATATACTTTCCGCTTTCCCTATCGTAGTGCATGAGAATCAGTTCATCAATACCTGCCTTTTCAGCCGCAAGAAGCGTAGCGGTCAAACAAGGGGTGAGTCCTGTGATATACAATTTGACCTCAAGAAAACGCTCTAATGCACCATAAGCGGTTTCAAAATTAGAAATGAAGTCCATTGGACTCTCCACAATTTGTGGGAATATAAACTCCGTTAATGGTTTTCCATCATCTCTTGTAATTTCGTGGCGACCTTCGCATAGTCCAATATGTGCATACATCATAATCACTCTTCCTCTTCTTTGTCCTCATGGAAACGCCCCGAATAAGGGTCAAGGCGTGGATTAGGAATCATTTCCCAAGAAGACAACATATCGTTTTCCACACCAACATTTTCAATGAAAGCGGGGTCGTGTAGCATTTGACAGGCTTTAATGTAGCCTCCATTAGCAAGTGCGGTTTCAATCATCGTTTGTTGGTGAGAATCTAATTCCACTTGATAAACGAGAGCATGGCGGTGTCGGTTTGCATTTGCTCGCATGACTAAGAATCCTAACTGATTTTCATTCCCTTGCATCGGTAAAAATGACTCAAGGCCATGACAGTCGGCAATACCAATAAAGGTAGTCATGTCGCTCATTGAGAAGCCTCCATGCGGTCTTCAATCAAGTATCGGTCAATTTCTTCGCCATCTTGGAGGATGATACCGTAAATGTATCTTCCACAAGCCGAACCTACCATTTGGTGTTCCATCATGTTTGTATCGTGGCGAAACAGGTTAATAAAGATTTCTATGAGGTAATGTTTTGGAATTCCACCTGTCCACCATCTCTATCTTCAATAACCATCTGTTTTAAGCCTTTATACTCACTTAACTGCGCTACTTCAACATCAACGACACGATAATAATTTCCTACTTCGGGAAGTTTAGAACCATAGTAAAAGAACACAAACACTTCATTATCTTTATTATTCATTGTAATAGTTCGGCCTTGACTTCCCATACCCCTACGATAAAATGGGCGGGAAATCATAGCAACATACCCTTCAATTTCGGGAATTACTGTGCCTTTGAGGTATTTCCAATCAGCAGGGCGATTGCTTCTCAAAAGACTCTTAGCCGCCGATTGTGTTATTTTGGGCATTGTTTTAGGCTTACTTACGGCCACAGGTGGAGGTTGTGCCGTAGGATTATAGATTCCTGCTTGGGTCACTAACTGTGGGCGGAAAGCCGCTTTTACCTTATCAAATTGAGAATCTGTAATTGTTGCATAAGAAACAGTATTATTGGATTGGTTAAAACGAATAAGTGAAGAACCTTGTGAGGAAAGTCTGTCCAAGTCTTGACCAAGTGCCTCCCAACCAAGAACCTTCAAGAAGTCTTGAACATCGGGGTCATAAGGAATCGGCCTTACGGATGTTCGTTCATATCGGTTTTTCTCCGCAATATCTCGGACAATTTGTTGATATGCTGAATACCTTTTCTGTTCTTCTTCTTTTGCTTTACGGTCTGCTTCTATTTTAGCAACATAGGCTGTGAAACCATCCATTTGTGCTTGAGTCAAATAAACCATATCGTATTTATCTTGTTTTGCCCTGTATAGATTTTGATTTGCATAATATCCGTATTTCCTACCACCTTTGTTGTAAATTGACATCATATATCTCGTCATATCTATATTTTGCGATAAATTTTTGACGGTGAACCATTTCGCATTAGGATAATTGGGTTCTAACAATTTACTCATCTGTTCTTTAATTTGTTTTCGTTGGTTTTTGTAATCTTGGCGTTGTCGGCGTTTGAAATCGTGAAGCATAAAAAGCCTCCAAATTTGCGGTGCTTCTCCGATAGTTTTATCTCCAACATACCCGATTTGAACTGTTGATTTCAGCCGAACTAACAAATCCGCCATTCCTTTGTATTCGGAAGAATTGACATCAAGGGTTTTAATCCAATCCATCATGCGATTTACAGTATTTTTCGTATATTCACTTTCAGCCGATGGAGGCATAACGGGAATAATTGCCTTTTTCCAATCATTTCTCGTATTGTAGCCTTGAAGCATTTGACGAATATAACTTAGTGATGGGACTTTTATTTCTATTTCCATAATGTCACCTGTGGTGGGGTCAAGAATTGGTGTCCCATCACTCTCATTGACGACCATTACTGTTTGATAATCATAATCATTGTTTAATGCTTGAAGCCATGAGTTTTTGCTCGCATCCCAACCGAAGGAAAGAAGACTTCCCGGTGTGATATTACCATTCTTCATTGAACCGCTACCGTATGATTGAAGCATCCATTGTGGCTTTTTCGTCAAATCATCCTCATTAAGATTGAAAACACGACCTTTCTGTAAGAATTGTGCTTTACTGTTGTGAAATGGTTTGACATTAGGATTTTTAGCAGTAGGTGATTTTGCACCAACGAAACATCCACTTCCACTCCCTAACTTTGATTTTTTACCCATCAAGGTTGATAGTGTGCCGTGATTGTAAATTTCATTAGGGTTTGGTAATTCCCACAAAGCCTTTCCGACTCCATTCAAATACTCTTTTTCACGCTGTCCATAAAACATGACCAATCTTTCGGCATAATCATAAACACCCATTTCTTTGTAGCCCCAACCCGCAGGGTTAGAAGGCGAACCATTTGGCCCATACGAACCCACTTCACGGTCAAGTTCATAAAAGGCGGCAATCTTATCCACATCAAGACCCATAAAATCGGAAAGACAAGCACTTCCTAATTGAATAATTTCTCCCTTTTTCAAGTTTAATTGAGGTTGCTGTCCCTTTAGGCTCTTTTTGGTATCTTGCCTAACATCTTCTTTGGCTTGAACAATGTAGGCGGTGTGTCGGCTAATTGCATCACCTTTTGGATTACCCAATTCACACTTGACGCTCTTAGTGCTTGTCCATTGTTCACCGAGAGCCTGTAATTTTGGAGTCATGGATGCTACACGCTTTTCGTGTTCTTCATCCGACATAGCCGCATCTTTAGCAATATATGGGAAAATACCCTTTTTCAAATCCCCTGCGGTGTTCTTTACCTGTCCATAGTTCACATAACCAATGTAATCAAACTTGGGGTTAATCAAATCACCATATTCAATTTTAACAGGTAATACATCACGAACCCAAGTTCCGTTAGACAATTGACGAGCATCGGGGACACCACCATTCATGGCTCTTGGAATTAAAAGTGCATCAAGGGGTCGTGTTGTTGCTACGGGCTTTTTTGTATAATTAAACTCAATGGGAGGAATTTTCCTCCCTGCCGCTTCCTTCAATTTTTCCATTCGGCGTTCAAAGTAATCCCAACGAGAAGGTAAGATGTCGTATTCTTTAACATTGGTGATAGTCATAAGCAACCATTGTCCGTTCCACTATCTAAAGAGTGAGATTTGTGTTTGAAAAAAATCTAAAAAACCAATTAAATCGGCTTCAAGACCCTATGTGGTCGGCAGGTTTGCCCCGATATTTGCAGGTGGAACAAAGAACTTCAATGAAACCGTTGTTGAGCAACAGTTCAATTTGCGGCCACGATAAATCCATCATTGGCTTCGGAGGGGGTTCTTCCATGTTGTATTCAATATACAATTTGATAGGATGAAGTTCCATGTTTCCACAATGAGGACAACAATTTTCAAATCTCTTCAAAATGAAATCTCGCTTCTTGGCTCGCAAATCCTTTTTTCGGTTGATATTTTTCTTAATCAATGGCGCACGATTTTCGCCGTAGTATTTGGGATTATACTTCGCCATATAAGCCCTTTTCTTTTCGGGGTCGGAGTAAGGCATAAAGAAATCTTAACCTTCTATCTATCTAAGGCTACGGTTTCAAGACCTTGTGATTGCTAACATAGCCAAACCTGCGGCAATAGTAAAATAACCTGCAAAGCGAAAATTAGCGGGATTGTAAATTGCGACCAATGCACCAACACCGATAACGACAAGTGGGACTGATGTTTTCCCTTGTTCCATAATCAATACTTGATTAAACGACTATCTAACAACGAGGGTATATGAAGTCTGCAAGGGCTTCAACTTACAAAAAAGCCGATTAAAGCATTCCACCTGTTAAAAGTGCTAAAATTCCCGGAACAGCCGCAATAATGAACTCCCACCGCATCTTCTTTTCTTCGGCTGATTCAGCCTCCATTGATTCAATCTTAGCCTTAACATCGGCAATCTTTTCTTCCACGACAGCAATACGAGTAATCAACGGCGGTTGGCCGTTTCCATGTATAATCGTTTTATTCAAAGAAGTAATATCGTCTTTGAGCCTACCCATCTCGGTTTCAATACGAGCAATAACTACCTTAGCATCTTGAGTTTCCTCAATAAATGTTTCAAGAATGGTAGCGAGGTCTTCCGAGAATTCCTCAACCAACTTTTCAGCATCACGACTCATTAGCCGCCCTCTCCATTATTTTCAAACGAAGGTGTTTTGCATTACGAATTAAACATTCATATCTGCGACGGGATAAGCCACATAAGAAGTGAACATTATCTGCCCCTCTTTCGGCTCGCTTCAAAGTGGATTCTATCGTCATCTTATTTCCTTCCCATAAAATACATTAAACCAAGTGCAAGACCACCAATGACTGAACCTGTTAAAACAGGCTTTTCCGTAAAACGACCTTTGGAATCACGATGAGATTCAGCATTAAATGTTTCGGCATCGTAGCCTAATTGTTTATTTACATCAATTGTCGTTTTTGCGGAAAACATCATATCTTTCCAAAGACGATTTTTTGAGTAATCCTTAATTTCATAATCGCCATCCCCATCCATGTAATTTTTATGACTATTACTCCGATACAACATATTCATAAACATTTCAGTCATGTTTTGGGGGATGAAATCTTCGTTATGTCTAATCCATTTACTGTTGCATAATTGATATGCTTCATACGGTGTAGCCCCTAATTCTCTTGCCGCCATGTAAAGGGAATTATAGGCCATAGTTCCTAAATTGCTGAAAGTTATGAAATTTTGCCGCCCATATAATTCTTCTCTTTCATCAAAATACTTTGTAGTATTAACGGTTTCAGCCCTAACTTCAAGGTTTTGGTGTCCCGAATAATTCAAAGAGGCTTCGTCAAAATCACCGTGAATAGCACTACTTGTGGTTAATTCGCTTGTAGTGAAGCCCTCAAGCCCTGTATTCTGTCCGATACCAAACAAACTACCTGCACCTGCATACGGGGCTTCAAAAGATTCGGCATCATAAGGGTGACGGTGGGTATAATCTTCCATAGCATTATCCATCACCATTTGGAGGGCTTCTTCGTAAGATATGCCTTTCTGTTTCATCAATTGTTTGACTTCTTTTTCCTCTTTTGCCCTACCCTCTTCTTCAATTCTTTTTATGTATTCTTCAGTGGTTTCTTGAGGTTGATTTCTAACCATTTCATCAAATTTTACTTGCATTTGGTAATCTTCTTCCCTTGATTTAATCCAATCTTTTTTGAACTCTTCTAAAGTCATTGGTGAATCTTCGTCTTCCAAATAATCTTCATAAATTTCCAACCATGCTTCTTCATCTGTCATTCTTTCGGGTGGGTCGTCATAGCCATATCCCGTTGTGGCTTCAAAAGTTTCCGCACCATAGGTTTTACAGGGGTCTTGACCACAACCGCAATTCTTCTTAGAGGACATTAAAATTACTTCTGTTGGTGAACTATCTAATGATTCGTGTTGAAATGTCTGCGAATGACAGGGTTTGAACCTGCTGTTTCCCATATCATCGGAGTCGTCACCCCTAATGGTTTCTTACCCTATTGTTTAACCAATCTCTCCGCAATTAAAGGGAGTCGGATTCAGTTAATAAAGTTTTCTATACCCACTTTTCGGGTTTGTCCGTAGCATCCCAATCCAAATAGATTTGAAGGCCGTCTGCAACAATGGTTTCAATCTCCGCTATCAAAGAAGAAGGAATGCTTGAACCAACATCTAAAATGTTATAATGAGAAGCGTCAATGACTACGAACAAATCTTTAGCATCCGAGGGAAGATAACAATTGAAGGCTAAACCATCATAGTCAATGTATTCAAATCGCCACTCTTCATCGTGGTTTTCAATCAAGTGCTTACTCAAATGGTCAATAGGTGGATTTTCCAACATAGCCTACAATTCGGCCAACGGGTATTTATACCTCAAGATGTGGTAATTTAATCCGAAAGTATTTCATTTTCCACAGGGTTAAAGTCAATCTCGCAAACATCATTATCACAGAAGCGTTCCACTACAATTTCTTCGCCCTTGACCCGACCAAAGGATAATTTACCCACCTTGTTATTGATTTCATGGTATGTGGCTTCGTCAATGGATTCGTAAGGCATTTGAGGATAAGCACCAAAGTCCAAACGAGGTAGGAAAGAAATACCCTTTAATTGGTATTGGAAAACATCAAGTGCAGACGCAATTTGACTTCCTTCGCTTTCGGGGTCAAAGGTGACGGTGCATGACACTTGATTGTCAGCCCAATATCGCTGTGCAAGAGCCGCAAGAGATAATTGTTCCCACATAGAAACATTGTCCAATGTTCGGACACCTTCGCCAACATCAACAGGGATTTCAACAACACAAGTCGTATCTTCCGAACCAAAAGCAGGTTCAACCTTGTAGCCCGCCTTCTCTAAAGAAGGCACAAGAGATGAATTGATACCAAGTCGCATTCTCCTAATGTAATAACGGCTTTCGGGGAAGTGAATTCCGGGTGTAGCACCTGCAAGCAAAGAAACTGTTCCCGATGGTTTGATACTTGTTGTCTTAATTGAACGAGGAATCGCCATCCAATCGGAATACTCTTTATCCAAATTTTGAATGTGATGATAACCTTCATCCATCCAATTTTTCAATTCTCCAACGCCACGATTGGCGACAAATTGAGCAATTCCCGACATTGAACATCCAATTCTGCGATTTCGTAGCATGACACGGTTGGTTTCGGGCCAATGTGTCTTACCCAAAGTGACAGTCTTAGCATAAAGGTAAGCATACTTCAAAGTGGTTTTGTAGTCTTCAATGGATTCGTGGTTGTTAGGGAATGTTTCAACAAGACAACACAATTCGTGAGATTCAAGAGTCTGTTCTAAACAAGGGTTTCCACCCATCGCTCGGCGGTCTTTGTAATCGGGGGCATCAGCCATGCGCCCGTAGTCTTGCATATTCTTTAGCCAAGCATATCCCGGCTCGCCGTTAATACGGACTCTTTCAGCCGATGGTCGGTAATCCATACCTACTTCGGCATAAATGGAATTGTTAGAAGTCCAACCATATTCAGCACGGTGAGGATTCACTTCGTAATTTTTCAAGTCAAGGTATTCATCATTGTCGGGTTCTCCGAAAACAATTTCTGCCGTTCTTCGCACATTACCTGCAACGACACACTTTCCAATAAGGTTCATAATGTCCACAATAGAAGTAATTGAAATTGGATTTCCGATTTCGCCATCTAATGATTGACGAATAACATTGTGCAATTCAATAAGTGGTTGTGGGCCACTTGATTCGCCACCGAATCCCTTGATTGGAACTCCTTCGGGTCTAATCTCGGAATAGTTGAACTCAATTTCTCCTGTCCCCATAGAGTAGGAATCAAGAAGGAGTCTAACGGATTCAACCCAACCTTCTCTTGTGTCGGGAATTGTCCAATTTTCAATCCTTCGCTCTCTATTTGGGCCTTTTAGAACGAGTGTCCCTGCACCCTTCGTGTCAAATCCTACGCCGACTCCCAACATAGAAGCATCCATGAGGAAACAAAATGGGTTGGCGAATTCTTGAGCGATGTCTTTTGTGGAAACGAAAGCACAATTATTCAAAGCCGCAAACAAATTCTTTTCTTCGGTAATTGGCGTTCCCATAGCCCATAGACCCCGACCCGGCGGCAAGAACTTCATTTGGAATATACGGCCATACATTTCTTGAGCAGAATGTTGTGCTTTCCAAGCATTCCATCCAAGACCATTAGCATCAATGTGACGCTTTTGCATATTGAATGTTCCTTCCACAACACGCTGAACAGTTTCCCACCATTGTTCGTTTTTACCATCAGCCTTCAAACGAGAGTAGGTGCGATTATAAACTAATTCGCCCAAACCGTTGAAACCAAAAGGGGCTTTCTTTCTTTTGTATTTGGCTACGAAATTATCGGATAGTTTGAAAGGTCTTTCAGTTTGCATAGTATCATCTCCATTGGCGGCGACTCGCCACCACAAGCGGGATTTCTTTGTTGTGTTCGGGACTATCTAAATGTTAAGGTTAAGACTGAAAATAAGTCTTCAAGACCCAATTGAATAGCCTTCAAGACCTCATTCAGTTATCTTTTGAAAAATGGTTTCATCCTTCTTTGAACGGGATTTTATGACATTGATTTGTTGGTCAGTTCGGAATCTTTGGGCTAACTGTCTTGGAGTCGGCACTTCCTTTCTTCCATTGTCTTTCAATCGGACAATAATTTGTCGGGCGGTCAATTGTTCCATAATTCCCATTACTTTCTTTGCGGCTTCAAACATGGTTGGTTTTTTGTTTTGCATAATTTCACTTCCTATGATGTGCGAGGGGCTATCCATCCGTTAAGAACCAAACCCGCTTCTTTCCATTCGGCTTTGATGACCGAACCATCTCCACCCTTCAAAGTGATGAGGGTCTTAGCCGAAGCAACCGAAAGGAGAGCAAGCAAATTAGCAGGGGTTAAATTGGTAAGCCATACTTGTGATTCTTCGGCATGAAGTCCGACCTCATCTTGGGATAAGTCCAATGTCAATGTTTCATCATCATTCTTGGCTTGAAATTGAATCCCTTCATTATGATTTACTTTGATTTCAAAAGTGGGAATATCTTTACAAGTGGATAAGAATGCTTTGGCTTGCTTAAACGGTAAATCAGCCGACCACTTAGATTCCGTAGGTGGAACTTTGTGCCTCTTTAACAATGATGCGTTCTTGCGCCTAACA
>JAAHTG010002597.1_pt1 | contig 10108 bp, 13 predicted proteins | sample 6116081 | NCBI WGS metagenome assembly JAAHTG01 (sample SAMN13939989, study PRJNA603662) | sponge metagenome | isolation source: marine sponge | host: Mycale hentscheli | place: New Zealand | collected 2005
CATCTGCTTTGGGTTTTCCCGGTTGCAAGTAATGGGCTATTTCCTTGATTGCCACGGTGTTAATTTGTAAGTCCCTCTTTCTCCTGTTTTTTCAGGTTACCATCTACAGAATAAGTCTTATAGTTTATACTTGACTCTATTTCGCCCTCTAAATCCCCCAACTTTGAGGGATTTTAAACTCTTTTCTTGCTCTAAAATTGAGGGCTAGAGGGGCAGAAATACGATATTTTTTTCATCGAAATCCCCTCAGTCGTAATAACAGATAGGGTTGAACTATGTAACGGCATAAGCAACATTTAAAGCCCAAATAATTAAGCCGACAATACTTCCGAGAATAACAGCGGCAGAAATACCAACGATAATGGGTTGATCTGCACCGTCAAATTTCATGATCCCACGATTTAAATCAGACATAAATATTTTTTATTTTCAATATAGTATTCCTTAATTTATAGGTTAACTTAAAAAAGCAAGTCTCGATCGAATCTGAGAGAAAATTAAATCTTCTTAACCTATACCCATTTGGTTTCAAACATTCCCTAGCCTCCTCCTTAAGAAGGTGAACAGAAAGGGGATAAGGAGGATTTCGGGGCATACTCAGTGACTTTAAATAAAAGCTTTAGAAGTCCAAGTACCATGAAAACCGTGAGGAATATGATGGCTCAGATGTAACTTTGCCACAACTTGATTTATATCCTGAGCAGATAAAATAGCTAAATAAGATTTATTGGTAGAAGAATCATAAACCAAAGAAACAAGCCAACCATCATCTTCTCCATTCTTCTCGGGATGAGGTACAAATATTGGTTCTCCTGCAAATGCTGTGGGTGAAGGGTTCCATACTTGTGTTGCTTCTCCTGTTAAATCCAGCTTGATGATATTTTGTAAAGGCCCACCACCGTTATTATTATCAGTAACATTCATGTAAATATAACGATTTTCTTTGCCTACCCAATTAGGATGAACACAAGGAAATTCACAGCCTCGATTATCTAATTTTTCTCTAGTAACTTTTGGGGATGTTAAAGAAACTTTAAACTGATAAAGATTACTGGTTGGGAATTTATCGTATGCTATTTTACTCATATCTGAATTTTCCTGTGTCATTTGTGGATAAACATCCGAACAACATGATTGAAAATAAATATGATCATCTTTTTCCCAAGCATTTCCATGATGAAAACCAAAAAACGAATCCCCTTCAATAATATTCATTTGGTTATCTTCATGACGAGAAATAACAATTATTTTGGCTGGTTTGTTTTTATCAAAACCAAAACATTGTTCAATACTCTGAAAACCGAATAAAAACGGTAAAGCACCAATTTTAAAAGGATGCTGAATGAAAATATAATAGTTAGGGGTAATCAGCATATCGTGTAAAAAAGCAAACCCTTCCATGGGAAAAGATTTTTCCTTCAGTTTATTACCATTTTTATCTAATTCCCAAATTACTAATTGCTGATTAGTTATTCCTTGTACCCCAAAATTTACCAACACATCATCGATAATTTTGGGATGGGCAGAAAAGGATTTATTGGGATCTAATAAACCATTTAGATCATCTAATCCAATAGTTTCTAACGTCTGGGGATTAAGTTGATGAGGTTTTCCTCCTTCCCACATTGCTAACAGTTTATCTCCCCAATGTAAAACATTAGTGTTGGCTGCATTTTTAAATTTGATATCAAATATATTCGCTAAAAATCCCCCTGGTTTTTGAGTGCCAAAACCTCGATAAAGAATTTTACCTGCTTTTTTTTCTGCTAGATATCCTTCGGTGCGCACATAAGAATTTTGGAAGTAGGCTTTTCCTTGAGAAAAAGCGATACGGCATATCATGCCATCTCCATCAAATATATGCCCAAATTTTTGTCCATTCACTTCAAATTTTCCGGGCCCATTCCTAAAAATGGTGCCTTCTAGCTCATGGGGTATTTCTCCTTCTATATTTTCAATCTCATAATTATATTCATTCAGTTGAGATTTATAACCTTCCGCCCAATTTTTGATTAAAGTCTGTTTATCGGAAGTTGTTAAATTCATAACTGGTTGTTCTAAATCTTGCATAGTAATTTTTCTTAAAATAGCTTAATATTTATTTACATTCTTTCTTTAATTATAAGTGTCATTTAACTCACTGTGGCAAGTGTTGGTTTTGCGAATGATCACTTATTTGTTTAATTTTGAAAATTTATCTATCTTATTCTATCTATCAGGGAAAATGCGATCGCATTTTTATAGTTTTTGTCATGGGATTAAACAAGTATAAATGAGTGAATTTATTGACAATCAAAAGTAAAACAGAGTACACAAGGTTTTGTTTTCAGAGTTTTGAATTGACATAGCACAGAATGGGTTGATTAGGACATTAATGATTTTTTGAAAGTATTGCTATATCCAGATTTGAACTTTTGTCTTTTGTCCCTTGTCCCTTGTCCTTTACTATAGTTATGAAGATAACAGGCAGAATGTAAGTTAAAATGAAAATTAAATTTTGTTTTAAAAATTAATAAATAATCAAAAAAATTAATATTTCCATACCATGCAAAATCGTTTTATAAATAAAATTGCTGTTATTTTAAGTATTTGTTTAATATCTGTTGCCAGCTGGATATTAACTCCATATTCGTCAGCCACTGCGGTTAACAATCCTGAACTTTTACCAGCAGAAGTAACTCCTGTAGTTGATTTAGCTAATTACATACCAGAGTTACAGGAACAATCTTTAATAGAAACAATAGAAAAATTTGAAGTCGAAACAGGATGGAAACTTAGAGTTTTAACTCAATATGAAAAATCTCCGGGAAGAGCAGTAATTAAATTTTGGGATTTAGATAATCAAAGTGTTTTGTTAGTTGCCGATGGCAAAGGTGGAAATATATTAGCTTTTAGCGTTGGTGATGACGTTTATGATTTATTACCTCGTACTTTTTGGATTGAATTACAAACCAGATTTGGTAATATGTATTATGTTAGAGACAATGGTGAAAACAATGCGATCGTCACAGCCATGGATACTGTCAAAAATTGTTTAGCAAAGGGAGGATGCCTTGTTGTACCCGGATTACCACAAGAACAATGGATCTTAACTTTAGTGACATCTATTGTTGGTGGAGTAATTTTTGGTTTAGCGGGATTACCCCGAAAAGAAGGACAAGTTTTTGCATGGCAATGGGTATTAATTATTTCTCCTCTATGGGGTATTCTCTTCCTCGCTTTTGGTATGGGGCCCGTCTTAACCCGTACTTCTGATTGGCTACCGATATTTCGTAACGTCATCGGTTTTGTCTTAGGTGCTTTAGTTGCCTATTTCTCACCCATAGTGAACCAGCAAAATACTTCTGAAACTTAAATCAAATTTTGTTCATTCACTAAAGTCATCTAACTGTTCAACCTCTCAATTTGTCAGAGAGGTTAAAATTTTACTAATATAAAAAAATACCATTTTTAACTTCAAGTCAGCATAATTATTTATGAGAATAAATTGATGGAATGGAATATTTTAACGGCACAAAATCTAGCTATTATTGAGCGGAAAGTTAATAGCCAATCTTTTTCTCCTGCACAATACGAAATAGTTCGTCGTCTAATTTATGGAACTGCTGATTTTGAATATCAATCGATAATTAGTTTTCTCCATGAACCTTTACATTCGGGAGGAGCTGCATTATCAGCAAGAGTACCCATTTTAGTTGATACTGCGATTATTCAAGCAGGAATTAACGATCTTTTACAAGAAACTTTTCTTAATCCGATTTATTGTTTAGATCATATTGCTTTACCCAGTGGATTACCATCAACAAAATCTAAGGTTTGGCAAACTGTGGCTCGTTGTCATCCTGCGGGGATTTATATTATTGGAAGTAATGCTTTAATGTTGTTATCTTTATTGGATTTAATTGAAGCAGGACAAATTAAGCCGAGTTTGATTATTGCGACTCCTGCTGCTTTTATCGGTAAGGAAATGATGAATAATCGTTTAAAAAACTGTTCTGTTGCTCAAATTCGGATTGATAATAGTAAAGGTGGAATAGCAAGTGCGATCGCAATTTTTTAAAGTTTAGTAGAATTAGCTTGGATTGCCAAACATCAAAGATTAATGAGTTAATCAAATAAATCATTAACTGTTTAATGAGTCTTACTGTAGATAAATGATAAATTGATTGCTTCCAAGCTTACTTGTTCATACAAGCACTAATTAGGTGAAACCCATAAAAGAGTTTGACCATATTCCACTGGTTCGCCATTTTCCACAGCTATTTCCACTACCTTACCTGAAATTTCAGCTTCAATTTCATTCATTAATTTCATGGCTTCGATAATACAGACGACTTGTCCATTGGAAACACTATCACCAATTTCAACAAAAGATGATTCTCCGGGGGCTGAAGAACGATAAAATGTACCGACCATGGGAGAAGTTATTGCCAGTAAATTATCTGCTTTTTGATTAACAGATTTTTCTTCTGAGGTGACAGTAGGTTGACCTGCCTGCACTTCTATGGGTTTTGATATTTCTACGGGAGTTTGTGCCACAGGGGTAGCAGAAGCGATAGTATAAGTGGCATTAGTAATTTCAGGACTGGGTTTTTGTAATTTTAGTTCAAAATCCCCTTCCTTAATCGTTAATTCAGATATATCCGTTTTAGCGATCGCTTCGATAAATTCTCGTAATTGATTAAAATCTATTGGCACTGTTAAATACGCTAATATATGATTGACATTCTACCAGATAAATCTAAGTAGAATATGAGTGAGAATGCTCTAATTAGGCTAAAGCCATAATTATCACTTAAGCATAACAACAATTGTCAATTGTCCATTGTCAATTGTCAATTACCTTTATGATTCTCTTCCTAAATAGTTATCATTTCTAGTATCAACTTTAACTTTCTCTCCAATGGAGATAAATAAAGGAACCATAATTTGAGCTCCAGTTTCAAGAATGGCAGGTTTAGTTCCACCAGTGGCAGTATCGCCCTTGACACCGGGATCTGTTTCGGCTATTTCTAGGATTACCGATGTAGGCAATTCAACATCTAAAATAGCATCATTCCAGAACAAAATATTAACTTCCATTTCCTCTTTAAGATATTTCGCTTTATCCCCAACTTGGTCTTCATTTAAGCGAGATTCTTCAAAGGTTTCCATATCCATAAAGACAAATTGATCACCCTCTTTATAGGTATGTTGCATTGTGCGTTTGTCTAAGTTAGCTTGAGGTACTGTTTCACCTGCACGAAAAGTCTTTTCAATCACACTACCTGTTTGGGCATTTTTTAACTTAGTACGGACAAATGCTGAACCTTTACCTGGTTTTACGTGTAAAAATTCTACTACTCGCCACACACCACCATCTAACTCAATTGAGACACCTGAGCGAAAATCATTACTGGAAATCATAGAAATCTATACTCTTCAATATGTTTGTTTTAATAATTAGATTCCACACTTGGGATGAAGTGCAATGGCCACGAGGGGATTTTACTTCCCCAATTAAAGGTAGCTTGGAAGGTTTAACTAAACTTTCACTATATATGCCTAATATTCTAGTATTACAACTAGTTATGAGGTTTTTAAATGCCGCACTTCCTGCGGTATTAATTTTATCCTGAGATTATTAGGAAAACTTTTAAAAAATTTGTCTTGCCCATTATCAGTAATAAAATACCACAACCATATTCTCTTAAAATGGAACTAATGACAAGTAGATGGACAATTAATAATTAATAATTAATAATTGATCATTGATTATTAATTAAGCTAATTTTATGAAAATCCGCCGTCAACAGCCTTCTAAACCAGTTCCAATTGAGAGTTTACAATATCAAGTTAATGTCCCTGATGGTGAACCTAATAATATTTTAGAAAAAATTATTTGGTATAAAGAACAAGAAATACAAAAACAAAGAGAGAAAACTCCATTATTAGAATTACGTCGCCAATTAAATGCTTTATCGAATCAACCTCTTGATTTTGTTTCTGCCTTACTTCATAGTGATAATCAACCCGCTTTGATTGCTGAGGTAAAAAAAGCTTCTCCTAGTAAAGGAGTTATTAAGGCTGATTTTGACCCTGTTGAGATCGCAACATCTTATCAAAAAGGTGGTGCTGCTTGTTTATCAGTTTTAACCGATAGTAAATTTTTCCAAGGCAGTTTTGAAAATTTAAGTAAAGTCAGACAAGCCGTTGACATACCCTTATTATGTAAAGAATTTATTCTTTACCCCTACCAAATATATTTAGCCAGATTAAATGGTGCCGATGCAGTTTTATTAATTGCCGCTATCTTAAAAGATGTTGATTTAGGATACTTTTTAAAAATTATCAAGAGTTTGGGCATGACAGCCTTGATTGAAGTCCATACCTTAGAAGAATTAGATCGAGTTTTAACCGTTGATGGAGTTAAATTAGTTGGTATTAACAATCGTAATTTAGAAGATTTTACCGTTGACTTGAATAATACCAAAGAGATTTTGTCTGCTCGCCAACAAGAATTATCTGCCAAAAATATCACCGTTGTGAGTGAATCAGGTTTGCACACCAAAGATGACCTGAATTTTGTGCAATCGGCTGGTGCAAAGGCAGTATTAATTGGTGAATCCTTAGTTAAGCAAGATGATTTAACCTTGGCAATTCGTAACTTATATCAATACTAAAAATCCCAATCCTCATCATCCCAGTCTTCATCATAATCATTTCGAGGTGAAGACTTTTCAGGAGAAGCCGAAGGGATAACTCGGAAAGGGGCATCATAAATATTATCTTTTGGAATCACAGAATTCTTTTTCCTCACGGGTTTTTGTTGCCTTTGTTCCTCATGTTGAACTGAAGAAGAGGGTACATAAGGTTGTTTAAATTCAGTTTTTTCTTTAGATTGATAGGAATATAAAGAGGGTTCACGACTTTTTAGCAATGATGGTGCAGGATTATTATCTACAGGAGGTTTTTCTTCTGGGGAAGAAAATTGACTATCTCGAATCGTTTGCCTCGGATTTTCTGGTTCTATTTCTGGAGAATCAACTGTTGTTTTTTCAACTTCGATAACTTCTTTGGGCAATGGTGAATTATTAATGTCATCAAAAGAGTTTTTGTTGACAATAACATCTTCTTGATCAAATTGTTCTTGATCACGAGTAATATTTCTGTTGGTTGGTTTATTCCTCGAAGGAGAAGCAAATGTATTTTCCTGTGGTGTTACTTTTTCCCTTACCGATGGAGAAACAGAAGGGGTATAAAAATCATCTTCAGATGGAAAAGAACGATAATTATTGGGCTGAGGAGGAGTAGAAAAAGATTGATTATAATTATTTTTGGGAGCAGAAGTTTTGGTTAAAAGTTGAATTAGCAAACTAGATATCATTCCCGCCAACAGACTCAAGCTCATCCAAATAGATAACGGTAAAGAAAGTGACTTAAATCCCCAAAAAACCAAAGAAATCGACTGTAAATTTTGGAATGAGAATACGATCACAAAGACTAAAATGATTAATAACAGTAAGGATTTGAATCCCATCTTTTCTTTAGTTATTCTAACTTTACTCTAACATCACTATGATATCATCGTCTGTAAAACAATTTACAATTGACAATTAATAAGAGTATGTCTTGCTGTTAAGTGCTGAACTGTTCACTCTACATAGAATATCAGCTATAGTTGCTCAACTTATTTCGATATAAAAACAAAATATTAGCATTTTTACTGTTCAATGTTCTCTAATTTTTGTTGCATTTCCTTTGCACGTAAAGTGATAGCATTCCAATCTTCTGTTGCTAATAAATCAGGAGGAAACAAATCAGTTGCTAAACCAATACCAACTGCACCGTTTTTAATAAAATCCTCGGCATTATCGAAACGTACTCCACCTGTGGGGATAAGTTTGAGATGAGGAGTCGGAGCGAGAATATTTTTGAGGTAATCAACTCCTCCCATTGATTTTATGGGAAATACTTTTACTGTTTTCGCTCCATAATTAAAGGCATTGATAATCTCTGTAGGAGATAATGCACCGGGAATAAAAGGTATATCACGACTATGGGCAAAGTCAATTAATTCTGATGATAAATGAGGACTAAAAGCAAATTGTATCCCCGATTCGATCGCATTTTTGAGATCCTTGATTGATAAAATAGTACCTACGCCAATATAACAATCAGGTAATTCTTTCCTCAAACGTTTTACCAAAACCAGAGGTTGTTGACTATTCCAAGTAATTTCAATTAATTTAACACCTCCTTTAGCAACAGCGTGAGCCATTTTGATGCCAAGGGCAACATTCTCAGCTCTGATAACAGCAATGAGGCGATATTTACTCACGATGGATAGCCAACTGTCTAACATTAATTAATTCTCAAATAAGAAATAATTATACTCCCTCCAAGTTAAGCTTGTACTGGCTTTTTGTCTTCTTGTTCATTTTCGCTTCATTAATTTGTCCTCTAATTAATCTTACCTATTTACAACGAGTTGGGTAACTTCAGAAAAAGAATAGAGACGTTAACATTTAACGTCTCTATAAAGAATGAAAATTAGATTTTGTCAACTTTTTAATTTAGTTAGAAATAAAACTATCCATTTTATAATTACTTATTTTTTCTTTACATTCATGTACCGATTGACGTTCTCTCATGGCTTCAACTAAAGCTAAATATGATTCTTTATTTTCTTCAATAATAGTTTTAGCTTGTAAAATTGACGATCGCTGCTTAGTATCATATTGAGTAGGATTAAAACCTACATCACCATAAATAGAACGAAATATTTGTTTGTCTTCCTCTCCACCTCGACTATGTTCGTAAATAGTTTTTTCAGCAGCAATTCCCGCCATTAAAACCACACCAAAATGTTCCATGGTAGAATTCAAATCTTTCAAATCTTGAGGCCTATCCTTTAAAAAACCAGTATCAAAGACAACACCTCCACAAGCAGGATTGTTAATATTAATATTTACTTTGAAAGCTTCCCAAGGAGTTAAAGTGTAACTAACAATGGGTATCTCGTATAAATGAGCAAGCAGAAAATGTCCTGCTTCGTGATAGATAATTCTTTCTTTTTGTTCTTTCGAGGCAAATAAATTGATGAATAAATTAACTCCTTGACTTTGCCAAGATAAAGTATCCACCGTGATTAAACCCAAAGCCACAAAAGTTATCGTTGCAGGAATAAAAGGGGAAATGTGAAATATAGGGCCGAGTAAAACAGTAAGAGTAATGGTAAAAATACCAATTGCTAATATATTTAAACCTGTATCTTCTTCCATTGTTGCTATTTAATAATTTTTTTGATTTCTTTTGTGTAACATAGATTGATATATAGTACGTTAATATCCACAATAATATTTGGTCTATATCGTGTTTTTCAAAAATATCTAACGTAATCCAATTCAATATGAAATTTTCTAGAAAATACGAGTAATGTTTTTAGCTAATGATATCAAGAATGTAAATTCAAAAAAAAATGCAGTTACTATTTCTCGAAAGATTTTAAACCATTCTAATTGTGACTCAACTCTTGAATTATCTTATGTTTCGTACTTAACAGGAAAACATAAAAAGTACTTATCAAAAAAAATTAATGCCTGGTTAATTGCTTTTAAACTAAGAATACCAGAAGATCATATTTGTGATCCCGATTTAATATGGGTTGAATTGTATCCCGAACTTGGAGAGTTTCATATTCCTTATATTTTCTAAAAGTGTAATCGTTCTTTTTTCCATTTGTCTATAACTTAAACACAAACCCGTTTTCAGCAACACAAATATAAAGCTTGAGACTTTGTTGCATAATCAGAAAACGGGTTTTTTAATGTCAACTGTCAATTATCAATTATCTAAGCAAAACCTTCGATAACGGGGTGGAAGAAAAAAGCTAAAGCAATGATGGCATAAGTTGCTAACAGTAAAACGCCTTCTAACCAATTGGAGTTCCCATCAGAACTAATAGAGTTAGCAATTAAAACTGATACTGCCACTGCTACTAACTCAAAAGGATTAAAGTTTAAATCCATTGGTTGACCAATTATCCAACCACCGATGACTAATACTGGTGCTACAATTGACATCCTCCCAGCGTCGGAGACGCGGGATTCCTAAGAAATCTAGAGGT
>JAAHTG010002598.1_pt1 | contig 10108 bp, 8 predicted proteins | sample 6116081 | NCBI WGS metagenome assembly JAAHTG01 (sample SAMN13939989, study PRJNA603662) | sponge metagenome | isolation source: marine sponge | host: Mycale hentscheli | place: New Zealand | collected 2005
GGATCGTCAAGAAAGATACCTACATCAAGGTCGTGGGTTAGGGCAGGGTGGTCCTTCGGCGACGACAATTTGCCAAGACTTGGAGTGAAGGCACAAAGTGACGTTTCGGCACAGCTGGACGCTGATAACCTTGGCGGGAAGCGTTGCCGTGGCGGGCCCGGCGGTTGCGCAAGATCTCAATGTCTTGGAAAAGCGCGTCGAGGCGTTGGAGAAGGCCGGCAGGGGGCAAACGGTTCAGCGCAGCAAGAAATCCATGTCGCTGACCGTATCCGGACATGTAAATCGCGCGATTCAATTCCGCGATAACGGTTCGGAAAGCGGTGTCTTGCACGTCACCAACAACCTGTCCCGAACCCGCGTGCGTTGGGTCGGCGAGGGTAAGATCAACGACGACCTTACCGCCGGGACGCTGATCGAACTCGGCAATCAATCGGCGATTTCGTCGCGGCAGGATCTCGGCGATAACGCAAATGCGGACGCTGCATCGGCGCTCGATGAACGGCGGATCGAATTTACGATTACCAGCAAGAGGCTGGGCCAACTCACGGTTGGACAGGGTGATACCGCGAGCGAGGACACAGCGGATGTCGATTTGTCCGGCACCGGGATCGCCACGCTAAGCGGCGACCCCGTGCTGCTGGCGGGGAGCGAGGCATTTCAGCTCAACAATGCCGCGCAGGGCCGCACGGTTGGGAACGTCTTCAGCAGTTTTGACGGGGCCGGGCGACGCGACCGTATTCGCTACGACACCCCGGCTTTTGCCGGGTTTACCGTTGCGGTTGCGCATCACAATGCGGACCGCTGGGACGCCGGCCTGCATTACGGCGCGACGTTCGGTGGGGTCAAAGTTGCCGCCGGCCTCGGCTATGCCGATGACGCGAGCCGCAACTTCAACAAGACGTTTGTTGGATCGCTGTCGGTCCTCCTTCCGATGGGGTTGAGCGTCTCCGTTGGGGGTGAGACCCATGGCAAAATCGGATATCGCTTCAACCGTTTCCCGTTGGGCGAAACGCGGCTGGCGGTCGAATACAGTGAAGTGAACGATGGCGCCGGGGTTAACGAAAAAGCGCGTTATTATGGCGCAGCAGCGGTCCAGGTGATCGAGCCCCTTGGCGCGGAGTTATACCTCTCCTATCACAATTTTTCTCTCGACGTTGGCGCGGGCGCCGATCCGGACGATATCGACGTTGTAACGGCTGGTGCGCGCTTCAAATTCTAATGCGATGATTCTGAAGTTATTCAATAACACCGAAAGGCAATACCCATGCCCATTCGCTCCATCATGCCGCCGGCACTTCGCGCCGCGTCCGAGCAAGCGAAGATGTCGCCGGGGATCGTTCCGGGGAACCATCTCTTCCTGACCGGTATGACGGGGGGCGATGCGCAGGGGCTGGTGCCGGAAGACCCGGCGGCGCAGATGCGGAACGCGTTCGATAAGATCGGGGCTATTCTGCGCGAGACCGATCTGACGTTCCGGGCGGTCGTTGAGATGACCAGCTACCATGTCGGCCTGCGCGGTCATTTCGATCTCTTCGATTCCATTCGTCTTGAGTACGTTAAAGAACCCTATCCGGCCTGGACCGCTGTCGAGGTCGCCGGTCTGCGCCGGGAGGGCGCTATTGTTGAAATCCGCGTGATCGCGAAACTGGAGCGGGACGGGTGAGGGGGCGTGTGCCGTTATCTCGGTTCCCCACCGACCCGTCATCCCTGACAAGCGGCGCAGCCGCGCAGATCGGGGATCCATCTTTATGCCGGACGCAGTTTCACCATGGATCCCGGATCTGCGGCGCAAAGCGCCTTGTCCGGGATGACACGTTGCGTGAGGATAGATAACGTGGCGTGACCGATAATAAGTTCAGGGTCAGGTCTTGCAATCACACATTAGGACTCTGTCGTGACGAGACGTCCACAGATCGCGATCTATTAGGTAAATATATGAATGCAAGACCTGACCCTAGTCGCACCCTGACCTTAGTCGGGCGGTCGTGGAGATGACGATCTACAATCGTGGCAAAACAGCATATTTGACCGTGAAAAATATTGGGAAAATATTACAAAATATCACAACTATAATTTTGCCAATAAAAACTTTCCCCAAAATTGTTTTATTCTCTCTGCAAGTTTTCGTTATTATATTTTTCCCCATGAATTGTATCCCCAAAGAAGATAGAATCAGAGAGACAAAAAACATTATTGTAATGGTGATCGATAAAGAGAGTGATTTTTTTACCAACGCGTTAAAAAAGGGATTTGTTCCAAAGTAAAAACAAAATGTAAGAGCCTGCACGGCGATGAAGGCGACTATTGCATTAGAGTACAATTCCAATTGTTTTACTAAAGCCTCATCGTTCATGTGGAACTTCCAATAATTGGGTGAACTCTTTTCTTACTGGCGATTAATGATGTTCTCGGACGCATAGAAGTTTTGGGACATCATATACTGCTGGAATACAGTTAGGTATCGTGTCTCCAAAATTTATGACGATCTCCTCGCCCTTCGCGGCGCGTTCGACGAGACGCGAGAGGTGCGCTTTGCCATCATTGATGCCGAAGGTCGTTTTCATCGGCGTAGTAAACAGGATTCTACTTCGTTAGTCTTGTTCGCTGGAAAGCAGCCTAAAGGAACCCCCCATGCCCGAGCTTCAATCGGAATATCTCTTCACCATCACGGTGACCGTGACGCAGCTGCACGATTTCGGCGATACGCCGTTCGGGCTGCGGCATGTCGATATGCTGGGCGAGGGGACGTTCGAGGGGCCGAAGCTGCGCGGCGCGGTGCTGCCGGGCGGGATCGATCAGAAGATCATCCGCGCGGACGGGGCGATGACGCCGAATGTGCGGCTGGTGCTGCGGACCGACGACGACGCGCTGATCTACATGTACTACACCGGCGTGCGGCATGGCTCGCCGGAGGTCATGCAGCGCATCGCCGACGGGGAGACGGTCGATCCCTCGGAATATTATCTGCGCAACGCGCCGTTCTTTGAGACCGCGTCGCCGAAATATGACTGGCTGAACCGGATCGTCGGGGTCGGCGTCGGGCGGCGCATGCCGGACCACGCGGCCTATGACGTGTTCGAGATATTGTAAAAGGTTTCGCTAAACCTGCCCGGGCCAATCGCCCGCTTCGGTCAGCGCTGCGACGGTGGTCCGGATCGTCTCCGCAAGGGTGCGCGCGGCTATCGAGGGGCGGCTGAGGGCAGGGGACGCCAGCGTGACCTGCCAGGAGAGCTCGGGGCGGTAAATCGGCGCGGCCGATAACAGGCCGGCACTCACCTCGCGCGCGATGGCGCCATAGGGCAGAACCGATATGCCCAGCCCCTGCCGCACCAGCGCCTTGTGAACGTTGAGCGAGTTCGCTTCGAACGCAATCGAGAGGGTGATGCCGGCGCGTTCCGCCGCGTCTTCGATAACTTCGCGGAGCCGTTGCTCGCGGCTCGCCGTAATCAGTTTTTCCGAGGCGAGCGATGCCAATGGGCACGGCTGGTCGATATGGAAGCCGCGCTCGGGGGTGCCGACCATGAACAGTTTTTCGGGGACGAGGCCCTGGCGCCGCACGCGTTTGTCGGCGCGGGGGTCGTACAGGACGGCGAGGTCGATCCTGCCGTCGATGAGCCACTCCTCGATATAGCCGGTGAAGCCCTCGACGATTTCGATCTGCACGTCGGGATGGCTGCGCCCATAGGCGGCGATGACGCGGCCGAGCAGAAAATCCACCAGCGCCGGCGCGATGGCGAGCGCCACGGGGCCGGTGACGGCGCCGGACCTGGCGCGGAACTCTTCGCGGGTCCGCTCCGCATCGCGCAGGATCGATCGCGCGCGGGTCAGGAAGGCGCGCCCGTCCTCCGTCAGATCGACGCCACGGCTGTGCCGGTCGAACAGGCGAATTTCCAGGTCGGATTCCAGGAGATGGACTTGTCGCGTCAGGGCCGGTTGGGCGATCCGCAGACGGTCGGCCGCCTTCGAGACGCTGCCGCTGTCGGCAACCTCGCAGAAGGTGCGCAATTGCTTGAGGTCGAACATTCCAGATATCAAATTATTCTATATTAAACATAAGAACAATATATTTGTGCTATGTTAAACCGCGTGGCAAATACCGGGTCTAAACCGGGGGTAAAATCATGACCGATATCGAGATGCTGAAGCGCGAAGTGAAGGTGCTGGTCTTCGATCAATACGGCACCGTCGTCGACATGCAGGGCGGGCTGACCGAAATCGTGACCGCCTATTTCAAGGACAAGAAGGTCGACATCGACCCGGGCCGCTTCGTGACCTGGTGGCGCCGCACCCATTTCGAAAATTCGATGATCGATTCCCTCTGCAACCGCGGCCACACGCCCTACCGCGAGATCGGCCACCGCGCGGTGGACTACACGCTGGAACGCGCCGGCATTCCCCACACGTCGGAGGAAGTCCAGTACCTCGTCGCCGAGATCGAAAAGCTGCGGCCGTTCCCGGAGGTGCCGGCGGCGCTGGAGAAACTCCATACGCGATACAAGCTCGCTATCCTGTCGAACGGCGACCGGGACATGCTGGAAGCGGCGAAGCCCTATATCGGCTTCGATTTCGACGCGACGATTTCGGTGCAGGAAGCCGGTGCGTTCAAGCCACATCACCGAACCTATGAGCGGGCGTCTGAGATTCTGGACGTCAGCCGCTCATCGATCCTGTTTGTCGCCAACCATCAGTTCGATTGCACCGGCGCGAAGGCGTTCGGTATGCGCACCGCCTTCATCGACCGCCGCGACCGCCCTTTCGGGCAGACGCCGCATACGCCGGACATCACGGTGCGCGACATGGGCGCCCTGGCCGACCTGATCGCGTAACGCCTATTTCAGCTTTGCCTTCACATAGGACCCCGGCGCGTCTTCGATCACCTTGAGGTCCCCGTCGCCCGGTGTGCGGGCCGGCACCTTGCCGCCGCCGTGGCGGGAAATCCATTTGTCCCATTCCGACCACCAGGAACCCGGTTTCTCGGTCGCGCCGGCGAGCCAGGCGTCCGGGTCTTTGGGCTTTTTCGTGTTGGTCCAGTGGGAATATTTGCCGCTCTCGGCCGGATTGACGACACCGGCAATGTGACCCGACGCGGCGAGGCAGAAGCGAGAGGGACCGCCATAGGCGTGCACGCCGGCGTAGGTCGACTTCCACGGCGCGATATGGTCTTCGCGGGTCGACAGCAGAAACTTGGGTGTCTTTACCTTGCTCAGATCGATCGGCACGCCATTCAGCTCGATGCCGCCCGGCTCGATCAGCTTATTCTCGACATACATCTTGCGTAGATAAAATTTATGCATCGCCGCGGGCATGCGCGTGGAATCGGAATTCCAGTACAGCAGGTCGAAGGGGAAGGGGTCCTTGCCCAGCAGGTAGTTGTTGATGACGAAGGACCAGATCAAATCGTTGGCGCGCAGCATGTTGAAGGTCGTCGCCATCTCGCTACCTTCGAGATAGCCGCGTTCGTCCATGCGTTCTTCCAGGGCGGCAAGCTGCTCATCGTCGATGAAGACGCCGAGCTCGCCCGGTTCCTCGAAGTCGATCAGTGATACGAAGAATGTGGCGGAGACGATGCGGTCGTCGTTGGTTGCCGCCATATAGCCGAGGGTTGCCGCCAGCAAGGTGCCGCCGAGGCAGTATCCGATGACGTTGGTTTCCTTTTCGCCCGTCGCGGCTTCGATCGCATCCAGCGCCGCAAGCGTGCCTTCGAGCATGTAATCCTCGAAGCCCTTGTCCGCCAGCTTCTCATCCGGGTTCACCCAGGAGACGACGAAGACGGTATGGCCCTGTTCGACGGCCCAGCGGATGAAGGAGTTCTTTGGCCGCAGATCGAGAATGTAGAACTTGTTGATCCAGGGCGGAATGATCAGGAGCGGCCGTTTGTGCACCTGTTTTGTCGTGGGTTCGTATTGGATCAATTGCATAAGATCGGTTTGGGCCACGACCTTTCCCGGTGTCGTCGCAATGTTCTTGCCTACTTCGAAGGCTTCGTCATCGACCATGCGGATCCGCAGGCTGCCGTCGCCGCGTTCCAAATCGTCGAGCATGTTCTCCAGACCCTTCACGAGGTTCTCGCCGCGCGAATCAATGGTCGCCTGGAGGACCTGCGGGTTGGTCATGACGAAGTTCGACGGCGCCATCGCGTCGGCGAATTGCCGTGTGTAAAAATCGACCTTCTTTGCCGTCTGGTCATCCAGACCTTCGACGTCTCGTACCGTGTCGACCATCCAGCGGGAGGTCAGCAGGTAGGACTGTTTGATGAAATCGAAGACGCCGTTGTCGCTCCAGGACGGATCGCTGAACCGGCGGTCGTCCTTTTCCGGCATGGCGATCGGTTCGGTCGTTTCTCCCAGAAAACGGCGCGTCGTGTTCTGCCACAGGGTCATATAGTCCTGCCACAGCGCGGCCTGCGCCTCGATCATTTTCGCCGCATCGGTCATCATCAGGCGCGTCATTTCGAAGAAGGCTTCGCCGATATTCAGCGGGTCGCCGTGCCCCAGCGCGTTTTCTTTCCCGGCCTGCCGGGACAGGAACGCCTGGACGAGGCGCTGGCTGCGCTCCGCGATATTCGCCAGATTGGCGGCAAGCTCCGCCGCGTCCGGGCTGCTGTTTTCGCTATCCGATTGATCGCTCATTGGAGGTTCCTTATTGTGGCCGGCATCGTCGGGACGTAGCCGCGAAGGACTGGGCCGGCTGCGTATTACTGCATGCTATTAGGACCGATCCGAAATTATGTTGCAGTGCAAAAAAATGCAAGACACGATCACTGGAAATTACATCGCCGGATTTCGCAAGGGTGGGATAGTGTTGGCGGTGGTCATGTCTGTTTTGATGAGTGGCTGTGAGATTATTCCAGATGCCGTCAATCCCGTAACGTGGTTCGAGGATGACGAGAAAGAAGCACCTCCTACCGCCGAGCAGCGTAAACAGGAATACCCCAAGCTGGGCGCCGTTCCAAAGCGGCCGCCGTCCCTGGAAACGCAGCAGTCGAAGATTGCCGAAGGTCTGACGGCGGATCTGGAGAACGCGCGTTATACGGATGAGAAGATAAAGCAGGAAGCCGCACGCCGTGCCGCAGGAACGTCTGTTGCACCGGCGACCCGGTCGGTTCCGGCGCCGCGTCCCGTTCCATCTGCGCCGCGGGTTTCCAGCGTGCCGCCCGCTCCTGCTGCGAGATCCGCGGTTCCGCCGCCGCCTGTTGCGCGGCCGGCCGCGCCGCAACCCGTACGGCCAACGGTCACAGCCCCGGCGCGACGGTCCGCGGTTCCACCGCCGCCAGCGGCACCTCGTCCAGCCGTCCGTAGCGCCGCCATTGCAGGCCAGCGGCAGCGCCGCGCCGCAAGCACCGGCTGTGCGGAATGCGCCTACGCCACCGCAGCCAACGGCGCCTCCTGTCGCGCCGGCTCCGCAAACTGCTCAACCACCTGCTATCCCGGCGCTGGGGCAAGTCGTTAAGGTGGGCACGATCTATTTTTCGGACGGATCGACCAAATTAGAGCAAAGGGACGAGTTGATTTTGCGGGAGATCGCGTCCGCGCAGCGACAGACCGGGCGTGCTGTTCGGATTGTCGGGCATGCCAGCGGCCGGGCTCGGACGTTCGACGCGGCGCGACGTCATTTGATCAACTATCAAGTTTCGCTGGAACGGGCGCATGCGGTGGCGGCCGTGTTACTTCGAATGGGAATTCCTGTCGGCAAGCTGCTGGTCGAAGGAAAGGGCGATACCCAACCGATCTATGCGGAATATACAGCGACCGGTGAAGCCGCCAACCGTCGCACCGAACTCTATTTGGTCAACTAGGTTAGTACCTCGATAGGCTTGCGACGGCTGGGCTGTCGTCAGTGCCGCAAACTGTCGCCGAGTGACCGGTACCGCACGACAGGGCGACGCGTGTCGAGATCGCGGTTTTGCCGAAATTGGCCTCCAGGCCCTCTGCGTCGAGCCGGTTGAACGGTCCGGCCGTTACTTGGTAAAGCAGATCGCCTTCGTATAGGACCATGCGGATTTTCGTGTCGAGACCGGCATGCTCCAGACGGACCTTTTCGGCATCTCCCAGCGCGCGGTATTGACCGATGACCAGATAGTTTTTGCCGTCGCTGAAGCCAGCCTTCGGTTCGCCGTCATGATCGATCTTGTCGAGGGTATCCGCCATCGCGAGGAGCGCTGTATCGAGAGACCGTGGCGTTTCCGCCGAAACGGGCTGTAGGTCCGCATCAAGGTTTGTGGCGAGTGCGATCATGCTATCCCGCAGGCGTTCCGTCGGCTGTGTTGGTGTTGTCGGCGTGTTTTCGACAATCGCTGTCCCGTCGATATCTACTGGGTTGCAGATTTCCTTGCCGAGTGCGACGCGGTGCATTGCGCAATCCTGCTCCGCGACAGCGGAAAATGCGTGATCCGAAATGCCTTTACCAGTTGTTGCGTAGCTCAAGCCGGTCATGGCCCATGATGCGAGCTGAACCGAGACAGGCAAGGCGCAACCGCCCAAGAGAAAGGTAACGCCGACGAACAAAAGAGAATAACGCATGATCTATATACTCGTACCGAGGGAAATGTTCTTGATCAGTAAAGATCAAATCCTAAATTTTAGCAACAACTATAAAATAAGTATTATGTAAATATTAAAAATCGGTTAACTATAATACTTTGAAAATTTTGTTAAGATTAATATACAATTTTCGATAATTTAGAAATTTCTACGTTATTTCGGTGGTATTTTTATTATTTACCATGAAAGAAGCCGGTGGAAGACCGGTTTTCAGCCGATTCATCATATGATTGTAAGCTGTTTCGAGTTCGAGGACGTGTTGCTGATAATTGAAGATCTCACGTTCAACGATAGGACGCATCGTTTTGCGCAAATTCGCGAGACGATCTGTATTCAACGCGAGACGTTGCGCGATATCGATATATTCGGTCGCGGTATGAGCGATAAGGTCGGTCAGGCCCAGTTTTGCGAGATAGCTCGCGCCTTGCCGCCCCATATATGTCTCGCTTTCCATCGTCACGAGCGGCAAACCCATCCATAGGGCCTCACAACTGGTCGTGCCGCCGTTGCAAGGAAAGGGGTCGAGTGTCAAATCGGCTTCCTGCATTCCAGAAAGGTGGTCGGCTCGGGTCGCGCGCATGCCCTGGAATTCGAGCCGTGTTGCATCGACACCGTGGGCGACGAAGCGCGCCTGATAGAAATCTCGCGTCGTTTGATTGCCGAAATGAATCGAACTGCGGAGGATCAACCGCGCGTTTGGGACGGCGTTCAGGATTCGGGCCCAAACCGCGATGACGTCATCACCGATCTTGGCATGGTTGTTAAAACTGCCGAACGTAACGTAGCCGTTCTTGAGGCAAGGGGGTGGCAATGGTGTCGGCGCGTCCGGCGGCGGCAGGTAAACGTTGTGATTGGTCAATCGAACGAGTGCTTCGGTATAGAACGCCTCGACACGGCCGATCGGGTCGGACACGGGTTCCGTGATGATATAGTCCGTCGTCTCAAACCCCGTCGATGCGACGCGGTTATGGTAGCCGACTTGTACGGGGGCCGAGCGATAGGCAAGAACCCTACGGTCCTTGCCGCGGAAAAATGACGCCAGGATAAAGATATCGATCTCATCCCGCCGTATCCGCGCCGCCGTTTCGGCGATCGTATCCCGGGAAATATCCTGCCAAGACTCGACATAGCCGCCGAGCCTGGCCGTCACGTGATCTGTTGTTTCGTTGCCGTAGTACCCGGTGACATGGAAGCGGTCATGGTCATGGCGGGCCAACACGGGTTCGAGAAACCAGGATGTGACGTGATCGAGAAGGTCGTAGGCCAAGTAGGCAATGCGAATTCTATCGTCGGCGCGGGCAATCGCGGGAGCCGATATCGCCGGACTATCGGCCGCGTCGACAAGCCGGCGGCTCCAGGCCCGGTTTAGGTCGAACAGGGCGGCGGCGTCCGAATGCGGATCGAACGCTGTGTAAAAGCATAACCCGGATATTGCATCGAGATTGAAGGGGGACGCGGCGTGTGATGTACGCAAGCAGGCCAGCGCGGACTGGGTGTCGCCGCGCGCGATAAAGACATCGGCGAGTTCGTTCAGGGCCTCGTGATGTGCTGGTACCAGCGCAAGGCAG
>JAAHTG010002599.1_pt1 | contig 10107 bp, 12 predicted proteins | sample 6116081 | NCBI WGS metagenome assembly JAAHTG01 (sample SAMN13939989, study PRJNA603662) | sponge metagenome | isolation source: marine sponge | host: Mycale hentscheli | place: New Zealand | collected 2005
AAAGTAGAAGTATGGGAAGATTGGGAAAACGGAGCAATAATAGAAAGATGAGAAAATTATTTTATTTTGGACTAGAGCCATTAAAAGCTAGATATACATATCAGCTATCAAAAGAATGGATGCCGGCTACTTTCGAGCCATATGCAGATCAATTAGAGTTTATAGACATCGAAGGAGACTTCGATCCAGATCAGCAAATAAAGATAGGTGCGGTGTTAGATGCGGTAGGAAGAGGTAAATTTGCTATGAGTCAATGTGCTAACTTTCTGGATATGTTGAATCGTGATGAAGTTAAAGACGGAGATATAATATTCTTGCAAGACTATTGGCATCCGGGTATTGAGTCTATATTATATGCAATAGATTTATACGGTATCAATTTAAAATTCTATTCAATGCTTCACGCACAAAGCGTAGACGAATATGACTTTACATATCCAATGAAAAATTGGATGCGAGGATTTGAATTAGGATTAGACAAAAAAATGACCGGGATATTTGAAGGATTGAGTAATCATAAAGAGCAACTAAGACAAGCAGGATTTGAAGCACCAATTCACGTTGTATCATTGCCAATTCATCGTACAGTAACAATGAATAAATTACCTGACTCTGCAGACTTAGATATAAAAAATACAATTGTATATTCAAGTAGATTAGACAAAGAAAAGAATCCGTTCTTTATGATGAAAGTAGCTGAAAATTTCTTGAACGATCATCCGACGTTTGAATGGCACGTGACTACATCAGGTAAAGAATTCAAATCATCAATTACTGGTGCCATAGATGCTTTATATGAACTAGCAGATAGGCAACCTAGATTTAAAATGATGAATGGACTTACAAAAGAAGAATATTATACAGAATTGGCTACATGTAGGATACAATTCAATACGGCTTTACAAGACTATGTATCGTGGACTGTAATCGAAGCTACTGCATTTGGATCAGATATTGTGTATCCAAAATTTAGATCATTCCCAGAATTTATCGATGAAGATAGAATGTATAAACCATTTGATATATGGGATGCATTATCAACTATAGACAATGTGTTAGCTAACCCTAAAAATCATTACCATATAGTAGAGACATCAGATTTAGGAAGGCGCATGGAAGGATATATCATTGCAAATGATTTTGACAAAGAAATATGCGTTTGGCACGAAAAAGAATATTGTGAACATTTATTAGAACAGGAGAAAAATGGATAGAAAAGAGTTTTTATATATACCGTCATTATCAGCCGGCAGTATGGTATCTGCGTTTAAAAAAGATACTAAATTTGAAGATGGCACTACAATGCGATTCTTTGCTAAAGAATATCCCGAAGAGTGGAGACACCCATACTTTCTGGTAACTGCAGGACATCATTACAAGAAAATGGATTTTCGAGATCAATTAGGATTAGATGACGGTACATTTGTATTTGGTGACTCAGGAGGATTCCAGATTGCAACCGGAGCTCTTAAATGGGATAGCACAATCCGAGAAAAAATATTTCATTGGTTAGAAGCTAATAGTGATGTTGCAGCAAACTTGGATATACCACCTAGAGTTACATTTGAAAATCGTTTCCAAGATTCTATGGACATATCATTTGACAATTTTAAATGGTTTGAAAAGAATCAAAGTGGTAAGACAAAATTCTTAAATGTTATTCAAGGTACATTTAGTGAAGAGTATAAAGAGTGGTATCACAAGTTCAAAGACTTTGACTTTAAAGGTTGGTGTATAGGAGGTCCTAAAAAATTAGTAGACTTTATGTATGTAATCGCACTAATGCTTCAAGAACGAGAGTTTGAAAAGAAACATGTAGAATATATTCACTTGTTAGGAATAAGCAAAATATCGGATTTCTTTATACTGGCAACTTTGCAAGAGTTATTGAATAAAATGACAGACAGTCGCATACAATTGATGTCTGACTCATCTTCACCGGGTCAATATCCGGTATTTGGAACATATCTTCATTCTGGCAACTATAAAACTCAGACATTCACAGAATTATATTTTCCAAAGAATGCTGAATACCGCAGAAAGACTCATATTAAACAAGGCAAAGATGGTGTTATAACCATTGACAAAACCAAAAAAGTTCCTTGTAGTATTGGATGTCCAGCATGTAATGATTTTAACTATGAATATTTAGGTGGACAGACAGCAACTGGATTAGACAGATATTCACAAGAAGGAATGCCCCGAATGGTAGTTCATAATACGCATTTATATTGTGAAATTGTCAAGGACATAAACAAGTTGAGTCATAATCATGTTGAGTTGTTAGAAACGGCTATTCCAAAAGAATTATTCAATGTTATTTTGTCTTTGCATGAAATGTTTGCAGATCCAGACAATGCAATGAACGTATACGCAACATATAAAAAGACATACAAGAAATTTGGTGGCGATAGTATATCTACCACTGATGCTAAACAATTCGAGAAATTTTTTAAATTTTAAAATAGGTTATACAATGGAAAAAAGTAAATTACAATCATTTATCAATCGTTATTATCTTGCAGGTAATTGCGAAGCGGTAATATTAAAAGAAAATGAAACAGGGGTAGGTTGCGAACTTATCGACATGGATCAAACTGTGGTTGGGAAACTGCAATGGAAAACGACTCCTTTTATGAAGGGAGAATTAGGAATCAATCATACAGGAGCATTGATGAAAATGTTGTCTGCAGTTGGCGAAAACATCGATATAGATGTGCAAGATGCTGCCGGTAAAAACTATGCTATGAAAATTAGTGAAGGAAGCACTAGAGCAACCTTTATGTTAGCAGACACAACCGTTATCCCTGCAGTTCCCGCTATCAATGCCGAGCCACCATATGAAGTGACTCTACCAATAGACGATGAGTTTATGACTAAATTTATCAAAGCAAAGAATGCATTACCCGATGCAAAGAATTTTGCAGTGCAAGTAATAAGTGGTGCAATTAAGTTTATTATTAATTATTCAACCGTTAACTCTGACAATATTACATTTGATGTTGGTACGACCGAAGTAGCGGATCTTCAGCCAATATGTTTTAGTGCAGATAAACTTAAAGAAGTTTTAGTTGCAAATAAAGGCGACAAAGGTACAATGCATGTATCAAGTCAAGGTTTGTCTAGAATTGATTTTGCTGGTACAGATTTTGAGTCTAATTATTGGCTAGTACAATTACAGAATTAATATGCAGATTAAAGTAAAAACAACTTCCAATTTAAAACTACCTCAATACGAGTCTCCACAAGCAGCAGGGTGCGATGTAATGTGTAACGCAGTTTACGACACAGAAATACCACCCGGAGGTACCGCATTAATTCCAACGGGAATATTTGCAGAAGTCCCTGCAGGGTATGAAATACAAGTAAGACCTCGTAGTGGATTGGCATTGAAAAAAAGTGTAACCGTATTAAATAGTCCGGGAACCATTGATGCTGATTATAGAGGGGAGATAGGAGTGATTCTGATTAATCATGGAAAAGAATATTTTGTAGTTAAACATGGAGATCGTATAGCTCAATTGATATTAAATAAAGTAGAACAAATTAACTGGGTTCCTAAATCTTCTTTAACATCGACAAAACGAGGTGATAATGGATTTGGATCAACAGGTAATAAATAAATAAATTATGTTTGGAGTAACAGAAAATACATTATGGGTAGAATCCTTCCGCCCAGACACGATGGATGGATATATTGGTAATGAGCATATTATTGACAAAGTCAAGATATTCATTAAGAATGGAGATGTTCCACATTTATTGTTCTTTGGTCCGGCAGGTACTGGTAAGACTACATTGGCTAAAATTATTGCAGGAAGTGTGGATGCAGATATGATGTATATTAATGCATCAGATGAAAACTCGGTAGATGCAGTTAGAGACAAGATTAAACGGTATGCCTCAACAGTAGGATTTAAGCGTTGGAAGATTGTTATATTAGATGAAGCAGATTACTTGACACCTAATGCTCAAGCCGCCCTTCGCAACCTAATGGAAACATATAGCAAAACTACTCGATTCATATTAACATGTAATTATGTAGAAAAGATTATTGACCCAATACAAAGCAGATGTCAGACATTTGCAATAACGCCTCCTAACAAAACGGATGTAGCAAAGCGATTGGTTACAGTTTTAGAAGAAAAGAATGTAACATATGACGTTCAAGATATTGCGGCAATCATCAATGCATCATATCCAGATATACGACGAGCAATTAATGCCGCACAAGCATCTGTTGTTGATGGCGTATTGCAACTAGACAAAGCAAGTGCAATTCAAGCAAACTACATGACCGAAGTGTTGGAAATGCTTAAAACTGCAAAAGATAAAAAGGCAACATTTAACAAGATCAGAAAATGTATTGCTGACAGCAAAGTAAAAGACTTTACACCATTGTATACATTTTTATATGACAATCTAGAAGATTTTGCGACAGGTCATATTGCAGCTATTATATTGATTATAGCAGAAGCACAATTTAAAGATGTAACTGTTGTAGACAAAGAAATAAACATAATGGCTATGTTTGTTAATATTATGAATGAATTATAATTATGTCTGAAAAAATATTTAAAGCACCATGTGCCATTGTGTTTAAAACTAGCAATCGAAGCAATGCTCGAACTAAAATAAAAACATATAAAAAGAAAGGTATAGATGAAATCTTGTCTGGTAAAAAACTAGTAGGCGTACCCGATAATGCAATTATACTAGAAATTGGATTTGGAACATATTTTGAACAACTATACAGAAAAAAATACAAATTATAATGGCAACAATATTTGATTTTATTGGAGGTATAACAAGCAAAAAGAAAGCTTGGGATAAATGGACTGATGTAGAGCAGAAAAAGTTTTCTCCTTTTATCGTGAATCGTTGGCTATCAATGAGAATGGAATTAACAGATCTTGTCAATGAACTTCAATGTTATACTATAGGCCAATTGAAACCTAGAGACACATATAAATTGTATCACGATCTGCTTCCTAATAACAAAGCATTTGCAAAATATGTTAAAGGTAAAAAATCTGACAAGTATGATACAAAATTAATTGCACAACTAGCAGATCATTATCAAGTAAGTAAAAGTGAGGCTACTGAATATATAGATTTATTAGATAAAGACTCTTGTGATCGTATACTAACATTGTATGGGTATACTGCAGCAGAAAAGAAAAAAATGATGAAAGGAGTAAAATAAATGTTTGTAAATAAAAGCGGCGAAACTATACACACACAGAAACATTATACAGGCAAAGACAGTCTATATAAATTTGCTACAGATTGGGAACTTAATGCTTATGAATTTGACATACTTAAAAGAATTGTAAGATGCCGAAGAAAAGGTAACTTTGAACAAGACTTGGAAAAAACAAAAGATGTGATTGACATATATCTTAAAGAATTTGGCAAATAGCAAAATTTTTCTTATATTATAAATAAAACGTGTAATGAGTAAAGAAAGCGTAAACTATATTAGTCCAGTATATAAATTAGCAGTACGAGATGCAAAATCAGTGCCTCGAAGAATATCATATTCCCAATGGTCTATGTATGAACGATGTCCATTGAATTGGAAGCTAGCATACATAGACGGATTGGCTCCATTCACATCTTCTATAGAAACCGTATTTGGTACAGCATTTCACGAAACCATGCAGCACTTCTTAACAGTATTATATACAGACTCAGTTAAACGAGCAGATGCTATTGATTTATCGGCTTTATTAATGGATAACATTAAGAAAGAATATAGTAAATGTGTTTCTGAAAAAGATGGAGAACATTTTTCTAATCCGTTGCAATTACAAGAATATCATCAAGATGGTGTTGCTATATTAGATTGGTTCAAAAAACGACGAGGTCAATATTTTTCAAGTCGTGACTATGAATTGTTAGGTATTGAAATGGAGTTATGCACGAAAGCATCAACTAAGAACGATTCAGTATATTGGTATGGGTTTATGGATTTAGTTATACGTCATAAACCTACTAATACTATTGATATTATTGATATAAAGACAAGTAGAATGGGTTGGAATAAATATCAAAAAGCCGATGCATTGAAGTCAGCTCAATTGGTAACATATAAAACTTACTTTTCGGAACAATATGGAGTCCCTAAAGAAAATATCAATGTAGAGTTTTTCATAGTTAAACGCAAGTTAATAGAAAACTCAATGTTTCCACAGAAACGAGTTCAACAGCATAGACCGTCTTCTGGAACAGTTACACAAAAGAAAGTGCAAAAGCGTATTGATGCATTTATTGAAGAATGTTTTGATGCCGAAGGAAATAAAAATGCAGACCGAAAATATTTAGCATTAGCAGGTAAAGGTGCAAAGCATTGTAAATGGTGTGTGTTCAAGACAGACTATGTTAATTGTCCTAAAGAAAATAGAATACGAGAATGAAAGTTGCATTGATAGGAAATAAAGATTGGCAGAACAGACGTAAAGTTCAAGAAGCATTGCAACAATTGAAAACTAAATATGACAATGTAACAGTTATAGGCGCAGGTGGTTCCGAAGGGGCAAATCATATGGTTAGAAAATATGCATTGGAATTTGGAATGTCATACAAGGAATATAATCCGTCTTATTCAGGATACAACTTATACTCAGCAATGCCTAAAACATATTATGGTAAATCATATCATTTTAGCCAGCTTCATCACAGAATGAAACTTATTGCCGAAAATTGTGACTACATGATTATAATGACCAATGAAGATGTCATGGATCCATTTTTAAAAACAGCATACAGCAACATTAACAAACAAAAAAAGCCGGTAGTTTTACTAGGTTGATATTTATATAAAAGTTATAAGGAGTTTAAATGAAGTTACCAAAGCTACAACCAGTAGACGATAACAAACCAAAGAAGAAAAAAATATTATTACTATCTGACGACTTTCGTTTACCAAGTGGAATTGGAACCATTAGTCGTGAGATAATCATGAAAACAGTGCACCATTATGATTGGGTACAATTAGGTGCAGCACTTAAACACCCAGAGCACGGACAAGGTCAAGACGTGTCGGCACAAGTACAACAAGAAACTGGAATTCCTGATGCCGATGTAAAAGTAATTCCATGGACAGGATATGGTGATCGAAACGTGTTGTTCTCAATATTAAATCAAGAAAAACCAGATGTTATCATGCATTTTACAGATCCTAGATATTGGGGTTGGCTGTATGCATTGGAGCACGAAATTAAGACTACATATGGTACGCCAATTTCATATCTTTCAATTTGGGACGACCTGCCATATCCAATGTGGAACGCCCCATTTTACGGCAGTTGTGATATGATTATGGGAATCAGTAAGCAGTCTGATAATATACATAGAGAAGTGCTTAAACAGAATGGATTTGAGGTTTATGACTACGATTCAGAAGAAAAAGAGAATAGCGGCATAATCACCGGCTATGTACCACACGGATTAGATGAAAATGTATATACTCCATTGGATCGAAATAAACCCGAATATCGAGATATGCACAAACAAATAAAAGAAGCCAATGGCGCAGATTTTGTAGTATTTTGGAATAATAGGAATATAAGAAGAAAACAACCAGGTGATGTGATACTTGCATTTAAAATGTTCAATGACAAGTTAACGCCAGAGCAACGAAGCAAAACAATGCTACTTATGCACACAACGCCAACTGATGGCAATGGAACTGATTTAAGAGCAGTTGCAAAAAACATTGCTCCAAATTGTAAAATAGTTTTTTCAGAAGCTAAACTCTCTATACAAGATCTTAATGCAATGTACAATGTTGCTGATGTAGTTGTGAACATAGCCAGCAACGAAGGTTGGGGATTAAGTAGCACAGAAGCAATGCTAGCAGGAACGCCAATTATAAACAATGTAACTGGTGGTCTTCAGGACCAATGTGGATTTGTAGAAGGCGATGCCCATCGAAAATGGATTAGATTCAATGGCGAATTCCCAACTAATCATATGGGTAAATTTAAAACACACGGCGTTTGGGCCAAACCAGTATTTCCAAGCAACAGATCATTACAAGGAAGTGTACCTACTCCATATATATTCGACGATCGTTGTCAACCAGAAGATGTAGCCGATGCTATGCATTATTGGTGGCAAATGGACTTGCCTCTTCGAGCTGAATATGGTATAGCAGGTAGAGAATTTTGTTTAGCAAAAGGATTAACTGCAAAGCAAATGGGAGAAAAAATTATTGAAATGACTGACTTGCTAATTAGTCGGCCGATGGTTCGCCCAAGATACACATTTAATAAAGTTGAAGAAAAACAATACGAAAACATAGGAATAGCATAATGAGAAAAGTAGTTATATCATCACCAGTAGCAACACAATCTGGTTACGGACATCACGCCCGAGAAGTTATCAAACAATTTATGGACAAGAAAAAAGAAGAATGGGATATCAATCTGCTTTCAATGCCATGGGGCAATACTCCATTTACTTATCCTATACCTACCGAGTGGCGACAAAATTTTATAGGACTGCCATTACAAACTAAACCAGACATATGGGTACAAATAACTGTGCCTAATGAATTCCAAGCAGTTGGCGAATACAACATAGGAGTTACTGCGGGAACAGAAGGCAGTGTGTGTAATCCAGAATGGATTGACAGAATCAATCAAATGCAAATAACCATTGTTCCAAGTGAATTTACCAAAAAGACATTTGAAGATACGGCAGCAAAACATGATAAAACTATAACTACTAATCTGCAGGTAATATCTGAATATTTTGATGATAAAATATATGACAGTAACAACGTAACTACTACGGTACCGGCATTGACGACAATACAAGAAAAAGAAGCATTCTTAATGTGTGGACATTGGTTGTCAGGACAAATGGGCGAAGACCGTAAAAATATTAGTGGAGCTCTGCATTGTTTCTTTAAAACATTCAAAGACAAAAAAACAAAGCCGGCTTTGGTAATGAAAACAAGTGGAGCTACATATAGTGTAACGGATCGTTGGGAGATTGAAAATAAAATCAATCAGATACGAGATACATTTGGTTCAGAAAAACACAAACTACCATCAGTGTATTTACTTCATGGTGACTTAACAAATGCTGAAATGAATGCATTGTATAATCACAACAAGATCAAAGCCATGATTAGTTTTACAAAAGCAGAAGGATTTGGAAGACCGTTATTAGAATTTGCTACAACTGGTAAACCTATTATTGCTCCACATTATTCTGGCCAAGCAGACTTCTTGAAAAAAGAATTCATATGTGCATTGCCAGGGACATTGACCAATATACATGAATCTGCAGCAAATGACTTTTTGCTAAAAGAAGCCCAATGGTTTACAGTTGATTATGGGTATGCCAGCAAAATGCTAGTAGACGTTCTAAAAAATTATAAACGATGGAAACAACTAGCAACCCGTCAACGATACTTTGTCAATAGTAAATTTACAGAGTCTGCTGTATCAGAACAATATGATGTATTACTAGATTTAATTGATAAAGGAACCGATAGTATACCTAAACAAGTAGAGCTGAAACTTCCTAAATTAAAATTACCAAAACTTCAAAAAGTATAGGATATTTAACGTAAATTTATTATAATATATTATGACACAAAAAGAAACAGAATTATTAAAAGTAGAACGAAGTAAATTAATTACCGGAATTGATATTATAGTAGAAATGGATAGAAAAACTGAATCGGGTGAATATTATATAAGAATTGCTGAATCGGAATATTATAATTTTGGAGAAGCATTAGCATTGTTGAATGATTTAGAAAAGCATGCAAAATGAAAATAAGTTACGCCATAACAGTTTGCAATGAGTTTGTAGAAATACAACGTTTACTAAATTTTCTTTTAGAAAACAAACGCGATCAAGATGAGATAGTAGTACAACAAGACTTAGCATACAAAAAATATGCATCCCACACTCCACTGACCCCGGAAATGGAAGTTAATTTATATTGTGGCAATTTAGATAAAGAAAGACAAATTAAATTTATATGTGATTTTGCATTAGATGGACATTTTGCTAACTTTAAAAACAACATAACAGATCATTGGGCGGGGGGGGGGGAGATTGCGGGGGGGGGGGGGGGGGGGG
>JAAHTG010002600.1_pt1 | contig 10106 bp, 20 predicted proteins | sample 6116081 | NCBI WGS metagenome assembly JAAHTG01 (sample SAMN13939989, study PRJNA603662) | sponge metagenome | isolation source: marine sponge | host: Mycale hentscheli | place: New Zealand | collected 2005
TTATTTTTTTCATGTTTTATTTTTTCTGTTTCTGTGTCAGTTTTTGTTGTACGATCTTGTGCTGCTCTTAATATATTTATTATTTCTGTATGACCATAATATGCTGCCATATCAAAAGGCGTTGCTCCATCATTCGTAGCCTGATTTACCTCTGCTCCGTTCTCTAGTAGTAGCTGCGCCACATCAAGTTGACCACATTTTGCTGCAACATATAAAGGCGTTGCTCCATCATTCTTAGCCTGATTTACATTTGCTCCCCTTTGTATTAATAGCTGTGCCACATCGACTTGACCCTCTTGTGCTGCAATATATAAAGGCGTTACTCCATTAGTTGTTTCAGTCTGATTTACATCTGCTCCTTTTTCTAGTAATAGCTGTGCTACATCGACTTGACCTTTATATGCTGCACTCAATAAAGGAGTTGCTCCATCGGTTGTTTTACCTTGATTTACCTCTGCTCCACTATCTATCAATAGCTGTGCTACAGCGACTTGACCATTATATGCTGCAGTATATAAAGGCGTTTCTCCATATTTGTTAGCCTCATTTACCTCTGCTCCTCTATCTAGTAATAGCTGTGCTACAGCGAGTTGACCTCGTGCTGCTGCAACATGTAAAGGCGTTACTCCATATTTGTTAGCCAGATTTACATCTGCTCCTTTTTCTAGTAATAGCTGTGCTACATCGAGTTGACCATTTAGTGCTGCAATTAATAAAGGCGTTGTTCCAAGAGTGTTAGCCTTATTTACATCTGCTCCACTATCTAGTAAGAGCTGTGCTGTTGTTGTATGGCCATTTTGTGCTGCAATATATAAAGGCGTTTCTCCATCATTCATAGCCTGATTTACATCTACTCCTTGATCAATTAATTCTTTAACAAGCTTAATATCATTCTGAAATATTGCGTGTATTAGTTTATTATCCATTTTGTTTACCTTTTATTATTTTTTGTATCTCTAGCAATAAATTTACTACTTCTATATGACCTTTTAGTTCTGCAATATCTAAAGGCGTTACTTCATCTTTGTCAGCCTGATTTACACTTGCTCCTTTATCTAGCAATAGCTGTGCTAAATCAAGTTGACCAAATGTTGCTGCAATATGTAAAGGCGTTGTTCCATCCTTGTTAGCCTGATTTACATCTGCTCCTTTATCTAGTAATAGCTTTGCTGTTGCTGTATAACCATAATGTGCTGCAATCCATAAAGGCGTTGCTCCATTAGTTAGAGCCAGATTTACCTCTGCTCCTTCGTCTATTAATAGCTTTACTACAGCGAGTTCACCATACAATGCTGCAATTAATAAAGGCGTTGCTCCATATTTGTTAGTCTTATTTACATCTGCTCCACTATCTAGTAAGAGCTGAGCTATATCAAGTTGACCCTCCCGTGCTGTAATCCATAAAGGCGTTTTCCCAATAGTGTCAGCCTTATTTACATCTACTCCTTCGTCAATTAACTTTTTAACAAGCTTAACATTATTATTTTCTATTGCTTCTCTTAGTGTATTATTCATTTTGTTTACCTTTTTCTAGTTCAGTTTTTTTTGTACGATCTTGTGCTGCTCTTAATAGCTTTTTTATTCTTATACAACCCTTTTGTTCTGCCATATCTAAAGGCGTTTTTCCATCATTCGTAGCCAGATTTACATTTGCTCCTCTCTCTATTAATAGCTGTGCTACATCGGTTTGACCATGTTGTGAGGCAGCCCATATAGGCACATTTGTTGCTACTGCAATCCATAAAGGCGTTGCTCCATCATTCATAGTCTGATTTACATCTGCTCCTCTATCTATTAATAGCTTTGCTACAGTGTGATAACCCTCTTCTGCTACAACATGTAAAGGTGTTGCTCCATATTTGTTAGCCTGATTTACATTTGCTCCTCTATCTAGTAATAGCTGTGCTACATCGAGTTGACCATTTAGTGCTGCAATTAATAAAGGCGTTGTTCCATCATTCCTAGCCTGATTTACCTCTGCTCCACTATCTAGTAATAGCTGTGCTACATCGAGTTGACCACATTGTGCTGCAATCCATAAAGGCGTTTCTCCATCGAAGTTAAACTTATTTATATCTGCTCCTTTTTCTAGTAATAGCTGTGCTACATCGAGTTGACCACGTAGTGCTGCAATATATAAAGGCGTTACTCCATTAGTTGTTTCAGTCTGATTTACATCTGCTCCTTTTTCTAGTAATAGCTGTGCTACATCGACTTGACCTTTATATGCTGCAATAAATAAAGGCGTTGCTCCATTAGTTAGAGCCAGATTTACCTCTGCTCCTTCGTCTATTAATAGCTTTACTACAGCGAGTTCACCATACAATGCTGCAATTAATAAAGGCGTTGCTCCATATTTGTTAGTCTTATTTACATCTGCTCCACTATCTAGTAAGAGCTGTGCTACAGTGTGATGACCCTCCCGTGCTGCAATATATAAAGGCGTTTCTCCATCTGTTGTTCTAGCCTGATTTACATCTACTCCTTCGTCAATTAACTCTTTAATAAGTTCAACATCATTGTTAATTATTGCTTCTTCTAGTGTATTATTCATTTTGTTTACCTTTTATTGTTTCCTCCAACCTTTCAATTTTATCAAATAAGCTGTCTATTTTATTTACTATAATATTTATTTTATCTGTTTCTGGTTCAGTTTTTTTTGCACGATCTTGTGCTGCTCTTAATAAATTTACTACTTCTGTATGATCAAATACTTCTGCAATACATAAAGGCGTTACTTCATCTCTGTCAGCCTGATTTACAATTGCTCCTTTATCTAGTAATAGCTTTGCTACATCAAGTTGACCTTTATATGCTGCAATATATAAAGGCGTTTCTCCATATTTGTTAGCCTTATTTACATTTGCTCCGTTATCTAGTAATAGCTGTGCTACATCGAGTTGACCATTATGTGCTGCAACCCACAAAGGCGTTGCTCCATCGGTTGTTCTACCTTGATTTACATCTGCTCCACTATCTAGTAATAGCTGTGCTAAAGCGAGTTGACCCTCTCGTGCTGCAATCCATAAAGGCGTGTATCCATATTTGTCAGCCTGATTTACCTCCGCTCCTTTGTCAATTAACTCTTTAACAAGATTAACATTATTGTTAATTATTGCTTCTCTTAGTGTATTATTCATTTTGTTTACCTTTTATTATTTAATTCCTCTGTTCTTAATAGATTTTCAATTTCTGTATGACCCTCGTGTTCTGCAATATCTAAAGGCGTTATTCCATCATTCATAGCCTGATTTACATTTGCTCCCCTTTGTATTAATAGCTGTACTAAAGCGAGTTGACCATTTGCTGCTGTAATATTTAAAGGCGTTATTCCATGAGTGTCAGCCTGATTTATATAGGCTCCTTTATCTAGCAATAGCTGTACTAAATCAAGTTGACCATTTTGTGCTGCAATTAATAAAGGTGTTGATCCATGAATGTCAGCCTGATTTACATTTGCGCCTCTATCTAGTAATAGCTGTACTACATCGAGTTGACCATATAGTGCTGCAACCCACAAAGGCGTTGCTCCATTAGTTAGAGCCAGATTTACCTCTGCTCCTTCGTCTATTAATAGCTTTACTACAGCGAGTTCACCATACAATGCTGCAATTATTAAAGGCGTTACTCCATATTTGTCAGCCTTATTTACATCTACTCCTTCGTCAATTAACTCTTTAACAAGATTAACATTATTGTTAATTATTACTTCTCTTAGTGTATTATCCATTTTGTTTAGCTTTTATTTTATTGTTAAATTTTCTTTTATTATTATTTCACAACCTTCTACAGCCTTTTCTTTATAAGCTGCCTTTAGTTTATTTTTATCTATTTTACAAACCTCTGTATAATATTTATAATCTTCTGGTATTAAATACTCATCTAATATATTTACGCTTTGTGACTTTCTTATTGAGGTTTTAAATGTTCCTATCTGCTTGATATTTTTTTCTAATATATAAGGCTTGATATACTGTTCTAAAGATTCAATTTTTTTTTCGTCAATCTTCTTATTAGCTTCCAACCTTTTCTTCTCTTCATCATAAGCTTTAATGTTATTTTCCAATGATTTTATATATTTACATACATTAACTGCCGTACGCTCAATATCCAATTCCACTCTACCAAGTAATGATTCAATGATTTTAGCATTTAATTCTATATCTGGATTATTTTCTATAAAATCACTTATTATTTTATCTACATTGTAAATTTCTTTTTGATATAATGACATAATAAACCTATAATATATTTTTATATTGTTGATTAATATAATCTTTTAAAGTTAGTTCTAATTTTTGTACTAATTCTAAAGGTAAATTTTTAGTTGTTAAAACATCGTCTTGCTTAGTTTTAAAAGATAGCCTGCCGCCTAATGTTCCATCAAAACTTTCTGTTATTATAAATTCTTTTATCATTTTACATTTTAATTAAGTTATATAATTATTATATAAAGTTTATATTAAAATGTAAAGTATTTAATAAAAGATATTTTTTATATCTTCATAAGTTTTAGCTTTACTAATTTTATTACTTAAATCTATAAACAAGTTTTTTTGTTTTTGATTAATATCTTTTTCCCCTATTTCAAGTTTATTTCTTAGAATTTGTAAACATGAAATTCTTTTTAAACCACTAATTTGTTTTATTTTAAGCATCATTTTTATTTCTGCTATTATGTAATTTTTATCATAGTAAGTGGAAAAATATTTTTTCATAATTTTTATTTAATTGACATTATATTATTAATAAATTATATTGCATTTTGCAAGGGCAAGTCTCCCCTATTCATTTTATCATGAATAATTAAGTTATAAAATTACTTGTCCTTGTGTCTTATTCAAAATTCCCAGCTTTAGTGTAAATTTTATTTTCGTAATAGCCTGAATAGTTCCACTCAATCAATTCAACATCATCTGGTAATGCAAAAAGCAAATTCTTTAATAAATGCGTCATAATATGCGTCTCAAATATTTTGCTTGGCATGGCATTGTTTTTTTCGTTTCGGGGCGTTATAGTGCATTTCTGACCGTTTAAATCGATTTTAAGCTCAGAGAACCACCCGTTATAAATTGCTTGACTTACTTTGAAGCTTTCCGCTGTCATATTATTTTGCTTACTTACAATTATTATTGGATTGTGTGCCGCTCCGTTTTCACAATGTTCTAAAACATTAGGTACGCTTGGCAAAGTCTTATATTTTTCTATTAAACTATTTACAGCATAGCTTAAAGCCTCCTGACTATAGTTTTTGGTTTTATTAACAATAACTTGTAACTGATCTATATTGTACTGATTGCCATAAATGTTTTGAATTTTTTCTATAAAATTTCTACTAGTTTGCATAATTACCTCTTTGTTGATTTTCTAGGTTGTTAATAACATCATCTAAATCTTTTTTTGCTTTTGCTGGATCATATGAATTTTTATAACCAGCAATATTTTGGTTAACACTTTTTTGATTAATTGGAAATACTCCGCTATAGCCATTCAAGATAGCGTTATCTATGCAAGCATTAACATCTTGCCCTTCTGCTTCTAATTTTTCCAAACTGCTTAAAAGCCTTTTCATTGCGTTTTCTGTAACTGGCTTTTTTAGTGTTTTTCTATTTTCAATAAAATCTTCTAAAGTTTTCTTTTGAATAAAAGCAGGAATATCAAAACCAAAAAAATCTTTTTTTGCTTTAGTTTTTTTATTTATTTCTTCCTTTCTTTCTTTCTTCCTTTCTTTACTTGTTGTTATCCGTTTGTTATCCGTTTGTTGTTCGTTTGTTATTTTGTTGTTATTCTCCTTGTTGTTTTGTTTGTTACTTTCTTTTTCTTGCCCTTGATAAAGCTCGTAATTCTCTAGGGTTATGATGGTATATCCGTTTGTTGATTTGCTTGTTATTTCGTTTGTTGATTTCAGCTTGGTTAGAGTTGTGCGTAATTGTTGAACTGAAATATTAATTTCATTAGCTAAATTTTTTAAACTTACTACTTTTTGACCTCGCTTAATAGTTAAACCTTTAAAAGATAAATCTTTGTAATTAGCAGTAAATATTAAATGAAAAAAAACACGGCATACATTCTTGTCGCTGTACCACTCCCAATCAATTATTTTTCTATGTATTTTAATGAATCCTTTAGAATCTTGCATTATATGACCTCTAAAATGCGTTACCTTTTAAGATTGGGGCTATCAGTAAAGGTCAAACTGTTTTAAAGGAGGTAGCGAACCAACTATTAGCCCCATTAATATAAATAATTTACTAATATTTATAGTAAAGCATTTTTTAAATAATATTAAATTTTTTTTTAATTTAGCTTATTTATTTTCATAAACTAACATATTAAAACTTACTACTTACTAGTAATACTACACATATAATAAAGCATTCAAATAAAATACTAGTTATAATAAAATAAGCTAATCTTTAATTTTTATATAAAAGTTTAATAATATTAAATTTTACTATTGATTATTATTTTTAATCTAATATATATTATAACATAAATTAATATTACAAAAATGAGTAAAGAAGTTGACCTGTTTGTCGGTCGTAAAATTAGAGCAAAAAGAAAAGTTATTGGATTGACTTTAAGTGATGTTGCTGAATCACTAGGGAAATCAGCGGCTCAAGTGTTACAATATGAAGTTGGACACACTAGAGTAAGTGCTGGTATATTATATAATATAGCTGTTTTATTTAAAGTAGAAATTAGCTATTTTTTTAAAGGATATGAAGAGCAGAAAAACAAAGTAGTGCAAGAAGACACTCTTAAGAAATTTGATAGTTTAGATGAAACTAAAAAAGCTAAGCTACTATCATTATTAGATTTAATTTAACTAACTAACTAAAAGGTAATTATGGAAAATACAAAACAAACAAGTGTTATGGATATACATGTTGGAAAAAAAATTAAGATCAAAAGAAAATTGTCAAATATGACACAAGGGCAATTAGCTAGAAAAATTGGCGTTAGTGCGCAGCAAGTGCAAAAATATGAGTCAGCAGATAACAGAGTTGCTGCTTCTACATTATACGACATAGCCGCAGTATTTGAAACAAATATAGATTATTTTTTCTATGGACTAGATTATTTATCTGATGTTGATTTAAATAAACATGATTTAACATTTATAAAAAGTTTCAATGCAATTAAATGCAAAGTTACTCAAAAAAGATTAATTCATTTAATTAACTCTATTAATGAAAGTTAAATATTCTTTTCAAACCTTCTTAATAACTCTTCTATAATGTCAGCTGAATCAGTAGTTATATTAACTTTCATGTTAATTATACTACTGAAATAATTTACAGATGTTTTCTTGTCTTTTATTTTATTTAATTGCTCAACAAACATTATATTATTGAAGAGTTTATTTTTTTCTTTTAATGCTAATATTCTTGGCTTCCAACTACTTATTATATCTTTGCAATATTTATTAGGCTTTTCTATTTGTTCAATCATTTTCTTATTGTTTTATTTATTGTTTAATATAAATAAATATTTTAAAAACTCAAGATTAATATTATAATATAAATTTATTTTAAGAATTGACTTTACAATAAAATATAAATTATATAATATTGTTATATAACTTAATTAAATAAAATGGAAAAAATATTTATAAAACATATAGCTAAAAAATATAATTACACTTATCATGAGGCATTATATTTTTATAATAATAATTGCTTTGTTAGTAATGATAGTAAAGACTGGAAACAAATAGCCAAGTTAATACTTCGCTAAGTAAAAGCCCCTAAAAAGAGGCTTCTGCAAAATAAAGAGATTTATTATAATAATAAGTTTATTTATGAAGTCAATATATAACAAAAGTAAAAAAAGAAATAAATATGGTAATATAAAAATTACTATAGGAAAAACTGTTTATGATTCAAAAGCAGAATATAAGTATATTAAAGAATTAGAATTAAAGCAAAAAGCTGGCTATATATCTGATTTACAAACTAAACCTAGATATATATTATTAGAAAGCTTCAAAGATAATCAAAATAACACTATAAGACAAATCTCTTATAAACCCGAAGCATATTATATTGAAAATGGCCAAGAAACAGTTTTGGAAGTAAAATCTAAACCAACTAAAACAGAGGCTTATATAATAAGAAAAAAACTGTTTTTAAAAAGATATCCGCATATAAAATTTATAGAAATAATCACTTAAGCCTTTACAATATAATATAAACAATATATATTATTATCTTAATTTATAAGTAATAATATGACTAGTTTAAACAAAGTAACATTAATAGGAAGAGCAACTAAAGATCCTGAAATAAGGCAATTTAGTAATGGAAATAAAATGGCTAATTTTAGCATTGCCACCTCAGAAAAATGGAAGGATAAAACTAGTGGAGAGCAAAAAGAGAAAACTGAGTTTCATAGAGTAGTTGTTAATAAACCTGCTTTAATAACATTATTAGAAAGTTATTTTAAAAAAGGTGATTTAATTTATCTTGAAGGTAAAATCCAAACTAGAAAATATCAAGATAGCACAGGAACAGAAAAACAAATTACAGAAATAGCCATACAAGGATATGAACATAATATAAAATTATTTGATTATAAGAAAAAAAACAGTCATAATGAAACTATTAATAATAATTTAGATAATAATTTTATTGAAGATGAAGTACCTTTTTAACCATGAGGAACATTATATAGAACACTTAACAAAGAAAGATATTTTCTTGTTAAGGAACTGGCTAAAAATTCAAAAAGCCATTATTAAAAATCCTTCTAAAAAGAAAGTTGTAAAATTTGTTTATAGTAAATCTTGTAATTAATCAATTAGTTCAAAGTGTACTAAATCATCAAATGTTTGATCGTTGAAATTATTGTCACTGTCCCAATCTCCGCCCCATCTAATTTGTATATTATTAGATATTGCAACGCCTTTAACATATCCAGCAAAGTGATAAAACTTTGCTTTTTCTTTGCTGTTACCTTCTCCCCAGTTATCTGGCAAAGGATATGGAATAACATCGACTGCTAAACTAGGGCTCATATTGTGCTTACTGTGCTTAACTTTAGTTTTTTTCTCCTTATATAAGGTAAGTTGCTTTTCTTTGCTTCTATAACCCTCTAAAATAGAGCAATCATAATCTTTTACTACTTGGTTAAATAATATCTGTAATCTGATATCACAAGTTTTTAATTTACTATCTGATTTATTAGAAAATTTAGGCATTATTTTTTTTCTAGAGATTTAATAACTGGCTTTATTATCTCGTCATCTAATGTATTTTTTGAGGATTTAGTTATTGCTTTCAATCCTTGAGTTATAGCAATTCTTGCTACTTCATATAATACCGCTTTAACTGGATCTAGCTTTAATAACTTCGTTACTCCTAATCCAAATAGTCTAAATAATTTCATAATTCTATTTTTTATTATTATAATAATATTATTATAAAGGAAATTAACAAAATTGCAATATGCTAACTTTAATAGAAATTAATAAAAGAATAAATCTAGTAGATAATATAAGTAATAAGCAAGAGCGGTTAAAATATTATTGTATAATAGGTAAAGATTTACTAGACCAAGATAATAGAAATATAAAAAATTATATAAATACACAAATTATACAAATAGAAGAAAATTATAAAAGAATAAATAATTTAAAATCTTTACTTGATTAAGATTTATTTTGCTTATTAATAAAAAGCTTTTCACTTAAATTTATTCTACTATTTAAACTATCTTCTAAGCGTTTTATATCTTTGTTTAAATTTGCAAAATTATTTTCCATAATTGTTTGCAATGCTTGAATTTCAGAGGCTATTTCTTTTCTTGGTATAAAATCAACTTCTATTTTGTCAATTCTATTGTCTATAGTGTTAATTCTGCTTTTAAAGTTATTTATAATTAAGTAAACTAAAGCCCCACATACTGACAAAAAAGTGTTTATAATAAATTGTATAGTAATTTCCATTATGCAAAATCCGTGTTTATCGTTTCTAGCTCTTCTATTGTGCTAGCGTCATTAATATCAGTTTGTAAGCTTCTTGCTAATTCTCTATTTTCTGCAACCCCCTCTTTCATAGCTTCTCCTGAATCAGCTTTTCTGATTGCTTGCCAGTCTGTGCTAT
>JAAHTG010001748.1_pt1 | contig 10105 bp, 14 predicted proteins | sample 6116081 | NCBI WGS metagenome assembly JAAHTG01 (sample SAMN13939989, study PRJNA603662) | sponge metagenome | isolation source: marine sponge | host: Mycale hentscheli | place: New Zealand | collected 2005
CTTCTGTTTCTTCTATGGAAGATATGGTTAAAGTTATGGGTAAAGATGCAGTTAAACGTGCATTTGACAACGGTGACTTATCACGTAGTTTCTTAACAAACATGGAAGCAGCTCACTTAACTAAAGTTGCTACTGACATTGAGACTTACCTAATGTGGGGTCACGGTGGTAGAGTTAGACAAGACGGTCCAGATGATGTTAGATTATCTGTTGGTCTTTGGAAACAACTTGATAACTCTTTCAAAAGAGTATACAACAAGAATAACTTTAATCTTGATTTATTCCGTGGGGAGATTTTCAACTTCTTTAATGGAAAAGTTGACTTTACAGGTCCAGATCCAAACAGACAATTGATTGTCCAAACTGGTATGGGTGGTATGCGTATGGTTAATGAAGCTATCAAGAGAGAAGCTGTTGCTTCAGGTCTTGTAATTCAAGCTGCTGACGTAGGCGCTATTACTGGTCAAGGTATGGATCTTAACTTTGGTTTTGCATATACTTCATATGTTATTCCATTCTTAGCAAATGTTAAGTTTGTTATCAATCCTGCTTTTGACAATGTTCATACAAATGATATTGAAAACCCAATCATTGATGGTTTCCCATTATCATCTTATAGCTTTGTTATCTTTGATGTAACTGATAATTCTAATGACAATATCTTCTTATTGAAGTTGTCTTGGGATAATCAATTAAAATGGTTCTACCAAAACGGAACTATGGATTATCAAGGAAGAACTCAAGGCTTCCAAGGATCAGGACAGTTTAACGGTTACCGTGTATATATGTCACAAACAATGCCGGCTATTTGGGTAAAAGACCCAACTAAGGTACTTAAGATTGTGATGCGTAACCCAATTACTGGCGGATCATTCTAATATATATTTGAAAACGGGGAGTAGACATTACTCCCCATTTTCTTTTTTTTTAATTTTTAAAACCAACATTATGTCATTTACTCACGTAGTTACAAGAACAAATAAAACAAGTCAAGTAAAAATTAAACCTTACTTTGACAGAACTGTCTCAAACATGGGACTAGAAGATTATGGTATTACTCTATTTGATGGAGTTAAGCATATGGAACAATTAGCATGTATAGAAAGAAATGGAATTGTTAGATATGTTACCGGTCTTAATGAATTTTCTCCTGAAGTTAAAAATTTGAAAGGAGATGATAAAAAAGCTAAAATCACACAGATCAGAAAAACTGTAGCAGAACTTGAAAGAGAGTTGGCTTCAAATATTATTGATCATGAAGATAAAGATTTCTGGAATAAAGTTACTTTGTTAAAACCTAACAATACTGAATTTTGGAATAAGATTGAACTCAAGTGTGGTAACGAACCTGTATTTTTAGATTTAACAGACCCTTATGATAGAATCAAATATCATGCAATTGAAGCAGGTGGATTTTCACTTGTAGCCAAAAGTTATGATGATGCTAGATCACAAGCTGTACCACCTAAATTTTATTTAGATAGAGAAGAAGATACAGCAATGATTAGAACAGAATACAAAAAACTTAGAAATAAGGCTTACTCTGAACTTCAAAAATTATTTGATAAGAATAGTAAGAAACTCTTTTATATTGCAAAAGTTGTAGATACTCATAGTACTTTGTATAAAAAAGATACTCCTAATGATATTATCTATGAAAATATGGATACTTATATTAGTGGTGATGGTATTGAACCCAATAAGGAAAGAGCTGCAAATTCATTTTTAGATGCAGTGAATTCTGATATGGAATCATTAAAAATTAGAGCAATTGTTAAAGATTCCGTTTTTTTTAAGTATATTATTAATAAGAGTGATGGGTTTATTTATCACAGTGATAGTAATGCTGCTTTGGGAAGAAACGTTACAGATGTTGTTGAATACTTAAAGAATCCATTACATGATGATGTATTAAATGATTTAGTAGAAAAGTGTGAAGCTTTCTGGAATAGTTAAAAAATAAAAACATGGCTAAGAACTCTAATGATATTCTGAAATATTTGAATGATGCTAATGCTAAAAGAAATACTGCTGTAAGACGCAGTTACAATAAGCAATTTCAAAATATAAATAAGATGAAAACCGGTGGTGAACAGTGCGGTGGAGTAGGTAAACCTAGATGTTTCAAAAAATTTGGTAGTAGAGTTAACTGGGGTAACGTGGGTAAAGTAGCTTTAGGTGCTTTAGGTCTAACAGCAGCTGGACTTGGAATCAAAAAACTTATTGATAACAATAAGAGTAACTCAGGTAACTCAAGAGGCGGAGGAAACAACAATGGTAGTCCAGGTTTCTTAGAGAATATGTTTGGTGGTAATTAATTTTTAAACATGGCTGCTAAAAGAAAACTGAAAAAGTCTCCCGCAAAGAAGAAGAAGAGTACAGTAAATTCTTCTGGTAACTATACAAAGCCTACAATGCGTAAAAGATTATTTGAGCGTATTAAGGCTGGTAGTAAAGGAGGGGGACCTGGTCAGTGGTCTGCCAGAAAGGCGCAGATGCTAGCTAAACAATATAAAGCTAAAGGTGGTGGATATAAGTAATGGGACTAACTAAGAAGCAAAAGAGTTTAAAAAAATGGACTAAACAGAAGTGGAGAACAGCTTCTGGTAAGAAATCTTCTGAAACAGGAGAAGTTTATGCTCCATCTAAAACTATTGCTAAACTTAAAAGTACCAAGAAGGAAAGAAAAAAATATACAGCAGGAAAAAAAAAAAAAAGAGCTGCAACTAAAGCAGGAAAACAACAAGCAAAGCATGGATTACATAAAGGTAAAAAAAGATAGATATGGCAAAGAAAGATAGAATGGCTAAGAAAGAGATCAAAGTTAGAAATCAATACGTAAAAGCTTCCGGAAAAGGTAATGCTGCTAGAGCTGGTAGAAAGTATGACCAGCTTGTAGATTTACAGACTGATAATGTAAATGCAGGCATAGAGGTTGATTATGATTCTGGAACTTACTCTTATCAAGCAGGTGGAATGACTTCAAAAGATTTGGAAGATATCCAAACTGATAATCTTAATAAGAATGTAACCATGAGTATTATGAAAAATGCATTTGACAAACGTAAGAAATCATGAAAAAAATAAGTAAAAAAGCAGCGCCTGCAATGGCTAAAAGCGTGTATAAGAAAGGTGGCTCAACAATGACTACTAAGTCAGTTAAAGCGCCTGCTGGTTACCATTGGATGGTCAGTGGTAGTGGAGCTCCAAAGCTTATGAAACATACAGGTAAGTTTGTGCCTCATAAAGGAGGATCCTTAACCGCAGATTTTAAAATACAAAAACTTCATAAAAAGTAAATTTTGTTAAAATTGGATGAATATAAAAAAGGAGGATCTAAAAAAAAGAAGGATTCTAGACTAGTTAAAGCTGGTGTATCTGGCTATAATAAACCTAAGCGTACTCCTAATCATCCTAAAAAGTCTCATGTAGTTGTGGCTAAAGTAGGTGATAAAATTAAAACTATTAGATTTGGGCAACAAGGAAAAACAGGTTCACCTAAAAAACCAGGAGAATCTGAAGCAGCTAGAAAGAGAAGAAAGTCTTTTAAGGCCAGACATGCAAGAAACATTAAGAAAGGTAGAATGTCAGCAGCATATTGGGCTGACAAAGTCAAATGGTGATGATTTAATATTTATATATTGGCAGTAATGGCTCAAAAGAAAAAATTAAATATTAAAAAAGCAATTAAGAAACCGGGATCTCTTACTGCAACAGCTAAAAGTGAAGGTGGATATGATAAAAAAAATAAAAAGATTAAAAAATCCTGGCTTACTAAAAAAGCTAAGGGTAAAGGTAAGACTGCACAACGTGCTAGATTTGCAATTACATTAGGTAAACTTAGAAAGAAAAAGAAGTAATGTTAAATAGTACTATAACCATAAAAGTAAAACAGCGTCTAAATAAATTAGATAGCAATGACTATGATAATATAGAATGCTGGATGATTGTAGAAGCTTTTAATAAAGCACAAGTAGAATGGGCTCGTAGACAGCTACATGGTATGAATATGATGAAAGAAGGTGATGAGCAATCTACAAGAAGAATAGATGACTTACAAGTTCTTTTAAGTAATGATAATCTAGTATTGACTGATAAGGTAGATTATTATTCCACTAATGTACCTACTGATTATTTGCAATGGAAAAGAGTAGATACTCTTGCAAGTAAAGATTGTTGTGAAAATAGACGTATGGTAGTTTATTTAGTAGAAGAAGCAAACTTAAACTTGTTATTAAGAGATGATTCTAAAAAACCTAGTTTTGAGTGGTCAGAGACTTTTGCAACTCTACAAGGCAATAAGTTAAATATTTATACCAATAAAGATTTTACTATTGACAGTAGTGAGTTTGTTTACTATAGACAACCGCGTCAAATACAAATCAAAGGCTGTACGGATCCATACAGTCAGTTACAATCTACATCAGATGTTACATCTGAATTCAAAGATGATATTGTAGAATTAATAATAGATGAAACTGTCAGTGTGTTAGCAGGTGATATTGAATCTATGAATCAATTCTCTAGAGGTACTCAAACTGCTGAAAGAAATAATTAATCTTAATTTGATTAATTAAAAAACTTTTAGTATATTATAGTATATTATTTATTTATAAAATTTAAAAAAAGAAAAAATGGCTTATTTTAATCACGCTTTTAAAAAGACGTTTGTGATGACAGATTATATTGCGCCAGGTGCTGCTACTACTACTAGTGCACTGGACAAAGGAGATCTATCATTATTTAACTCAAAAACTTGGGCCCCACTAGATGTGGCTACCCCAGAATGTTGTCAATTTATTATTGCATCAGGTGCTCCTTATGAAAATGATAAGATTGGTGCATTTCATGGAGGTTATAAAGAAACATTGAAATCTAAAGGAGTTAATCCTAAATATGTAACAAAGGTTTGGGAGTCTGTTGCTCAAGAAGCACAGCAATCAATCTTAAACATTGGAACTACTCCTGGAACTGTAGGTACAGCAGATTGTTGTCCTGATTTCCTATGCGGAGAGAACTATCATTTACGTGTAGATCCTAAAGGATCTCCAGTACCATGGGCTCTTAATCACAATGCTTATCAAGAAGTAACGGCTTATGGTGGATGTTGTCCAGCTGATGCGACTGCTCCAGTAGCAGTTGATCCTGCATTAATTATGATTCAATGGGCAGAAGGTATTTCTGAGAGTCCTATCCTATCAGGAGGAACTAGTGGTGGACCTTTTGTAATCCCTGTGGTTAGTGTAACTTCTGCGGCCTCTGCTGCTGCAGGTGAGATAGATGCACTTTACTATCCAAAAGGTTTTGATATAGCTGCTGCTGGATTTGTAGCTGCTGCTCAAGCTGCGGTTGTGGCTAAAACTTCTCAAGCTACTCCTCCAACAGTCAGTACTGTAGATTTATATACATCAGCATATGCTGCTGGAGATTGTGCAGGTATAACACTAGTTGGAGCTTATGTATCAACTAAATTTGGAGATTGTACATTCCAGCCATCTAGTCACTATGAAATAGAGCCTGTTAAAATTTATGCTTCTGAAGTAGATCTTAATGGTGATCCATGTGAATTTACAGGAATCTGTATTGATACAGAATGTGAAGGTTACCAAGCAAATGGTGTTGGTGAAACAGCGGCAAGAGACTTTATTATGTCAGAATCTTACCGTCAAGATTTCTTAGCAACTGATCTGCGTATCCGTGAGATTACTCAAGGAAATGATATGTTAGGTACAGGTGCTGGACAAGTTGATAGAACTGCTCTTTATGACAGAACTATGATTCTACATAATGTGCCAAGATTTAATAATCCAAGTGGTACATTTGATAATGATCAATATTTAATTGAAGTATTAACATTAGCAACTGTAGCAGGTAGAGCTGAAAGAGATTTGTTAAAAGCAGATTTAAAGACTGTACTTGAAGCTTGTGGTAATCCATGCTATGATGAAACTCCTAATTCAGGAGATGGTCGTTGCTTAGACCCTTCAGTTATTGTAGCAGTATAATAATTAATTACTCATAAAAGGGAGAGTGAGAGCATATTTCTCCTCTCCCTTTTTTTATTCTTAAAATTATGGCAAATCATGTATTAAGTTTAGAGGTACCTACGGTTATGAATTCTTGTATAATGAGAGTTGTAGATACTAGTGTATATGCAAGTTTAATTGATGTAAACTGCGCATACCTAAATGTAACTGTTCCTGGATTTGGTTGGTCTACTCAGATTAATGTTACGGAGAACTTTACAAAAACTCTAACTGCTTGTGATTTGCAACTTCAGACTGAAGATTGCGAAACAACTTATAGAAACTTACCAGATGGTGTTTATGTTATTAAATATAGTGTATCACCTAATGATGTAGTATATGTTACATACAATATCCTAAGAATTACAAATGCTTTAATAAAGTATAACAAAATATTATGTGATATTGATGTAGCTGACTGTGATCCTCCAGAGGATGTAAAAAAGAAATTAGAACAGTTACATTTAATTAGAATGTATTTAGAAGCAGCAAAAGCTAAAGTTGAATATTGTCATGAGCCACAGAAAGGAATGACATTATATAACTATGCTTGTAAACAACTAGACAGAATGAACTGTACAAATTGTTAAACAAATAAAACCAACAACTATGGCAGCAGGTTCAAAATGCTCAAATTGCGGAAAAGCTTTATCATGTGGATGTCAGAAAAGAAAAGCATCTGATGGTAAAAATGTTTGCGCATCTTGTGTAGATGCATATGAAGCATCTTTGAAGCAACAAAAAATAGAAAGTAAATAAAGTAAAGAAAATGTCTTCAGCAATTTATTATAAGTTAACATCCTGTTGTGATGGAACCATATGGAATTTAAAATACGCTACAGGCCCTATAAATTTAATATGGACGGATGGTACTTATTTATACACTGGTCCTGATATAGATTTAACGTCTGATGCTGGAGCACTTGAAACTCTACTTAGAGGGCAATGCTTCAGTATAGAAATACTTAGTGATACTCCAGCTGTAGTAGCACTTATGGACTCTCTGCCAAGCACTAATCTGTTTGAGTACGTTAAGCCTTTGTGTACTGATAAAAATCCTATATTCAATGGAATAAGCAGTGATCTTGCAATCTGTCCTGATTGTCCTACACCATGTTATTTACTTATTGCTTGTGATGGTGATACAATGTACACTATAAGTGATCTCAGCGCATATGAGAATACATTTATAAATATTAATGATAGTAGTAAGTGTTGGTTTGTAGCTGCAAGACCCGATGAGTGTGGTAAAATTAAAACTACAGTTACTGTAGTTGGTCCATGTACAGATTGCGAATGTGAATGTTATGATATTATTGGTAAAGGTTCTGTAAGTTATGTAGGTTGTGATAATGTATATCATACAGGAGTTACAATACCTGCTAGATTTTGTGCAATTACAACTCCTACATTTGATCCTTTTAGTGCAGGAAGTATTACTACATCTAGCTCATGTGTGGATGGTGTTTGTCCAGACAGTTGTTATAGATTAACAGAGTGTGAAACAGGAATAATATTAAATAGTACTTCTCAGAATTTATTTGAGCATATAGGCTCTGTAGTAAATATAGAAGGACAGCAAGGTTGTTATACAGTATCTGTTGAAACAGAAAAGTGTGATTGTCCTATTGATGTTATTATAAAAGCCAGCTTTGCAACATGTCTAGATTGTATACCTACAATTGCATATAAATTGACTTCTTGTGATAATCCTGATGAAATAGTTTATACGTCTCAAGATTTATCAGAATATAAAAATAAGGTAGTAGAATTAGAAGAACCTTGCGGATGTTACATTGTAGAAGAGATTAATATCAAACCTCCTAGTGAAACGTTAGTTACAGTAGTAGCTGGATTTGATACCTGTAAAGAGTGTGAGACTAAATATTATAAGTTAACCTCATGTAATCCTGAAGATCCAATTACATATACATCTTCTGACCTAGCATTACAAGTTGGAAAAATTATTCAAATACAAGGTTGTGATAAATGCTTTATAGTAGAAGAAACGAGAGTTCCTGTGAATCCTGTAAGTATAGTTCTTCATTTTGCTTATAGTGATTGTGCAGAATGTTTAAAGGATTTTCCATGCAGATGTTCAACAATATATAATGAAACTGATGTTGATTCCATATTTGAATATATTGATTGTTCAGGAGATATTATAGAAACAGAAATTGTAAAAAGTAAACAAAGAAGTGAAAGACACTGTGTAATCAGATGGGTGACTGGAACAAAACCACTTTATCATGGTAATTGTACAGAAGAGTTAGATCCTGTTGGTAAAAGAATGGTATGGACTTGTCCTTCTCAAGCTTATCCTGTTAAAAAAATTAAACCAGGATATAATACACCAGCATGTTCTATTGAAAAATATGAAAAAATTTCTTGCAATTTTGCAGAGCAGTACTATAAATATGTGGTAGAACAAAGATATGGTGTGTCAAGTTGTTGTCCTGAAGAAATAAATAAATGGACTGTTAAAAAAGAATTGATTGAACTAAAAGCATTAATTGATCCTGATTATCCTTGCACACCTGGTGGCTGCGGATGCTGTGAGGATACAACTGATTGTAATTGCAAATCATGCAGTTGATCTAGTTAATACTTGTAGTTCTAGAGAATTATAACTATATTATAAATATAAAGATTATGAAACCGATTAATGCCGATAATTCACCTTGTGCCCCTAAATCATCTAACTGTGTTATTTGGCAAGGGCCCGAAATAGTTTGTATAGATCTCTGTACTGGAGATACTATATCTGATGTAATACATAAACTGGCCACAGAATTATGTAAAATAATGGATACATTAAAGATAAGCAATTATGATTTATCTTGTTTTGCATTAGCTACATGTCCACCTGCAGACTTTCAAGAATTAATTCAGTTATTAATTGATAGACTATGTGCTCTAGAAGGAGCTTCTACTACACCTACAGCCACTAGTGCAAGTGATTGTCCTACAGGATGTATTGTAACAATTGAAGCATGTTTAGTAACGGGTACAGAAACTACTATGAATTTAGTAGATTATGTTACACTACTTGGTCAAAAGATATGTGATCTGGTATCTGAAATATCAATATTACAAGCACAAATTAATGCTATAGATATAAGAGTAACTAATTTAGAAAATGCACCGGCTCCTACTTTTACTATGCCAAGCTTTACTGTTAACTGTGACTTAAGTGCCACTGTATTATCTGGTACATCTCATAGTTTAACTGATATTTTAGAAGCTTTGGTAAATGACTCTACATATGGTTATTGCGCCTTTAGAGTTATTACAGGTAGTAACGCTGCTTTGATTGATGGTATAGCTAAGAAATGTATATTAGATGCTAATTTAGCGTTAACTAGCGCAACCTCTTCTACAATGGCAGTAACATATGCTGGAAGTTGGATTACAGATACTAGCCAAGTTACAGTAGCTTCAGCTATTAATAACATATGGATTGCATTATGTGATGCTTATCAATATTTATTATCGTATAAGCTTGAAGGTGGAGAAACAAGTACTATACAATTAACAAGTACTTTAGTATCTGTTGGAAGTATGGCCTATGGTTTTTCTGCTGTAATTCAAGACACTGGTTGGCATGATTTAGAAGGTTTTCTATATCAAGGTGGTACCGTAGGTGCACCACAAGCTAGAAGAATTGGAAACGTAATACACTTCAGAGGAGATGTTTACATTCCATTAGCAAATATAGCAGGTACTGCTGTAGAAGTAATGACCGTACCAGAATCATATCATTCCGTACAAAGCACAGGAACCGCAATTGGTTTTCCAGGTGGAATAAGTCTTAATGGGGCTGGTTTTCAAAAACATGCATTTAATGGTGGATCAAGAATTATACCCACTGCTATAATGAATCCTTCAACAAATTTAGATTTTGATTTACGTGTAGGCAGTAATGGTCTTATTGCTACAAGAAGATTAAGTGTGGGTACTGGTACGACTGTATTATCAGGATAATTAGAAGTTGGTATAACAAGAACAGGAATCTTATATTATACGACTTTAGATGAACTAAGTGATGATATAAAAGATACTGCAACTATAGGTGAAAC
>JAAHTG010002603.1_pt1 | contig 10098 bp, 17 predicted proteins | sample 6116081 | NCBI WGS metagenome assembly JAAHTG01 (sample SAMN13939989, study PRJNA603662) | sponge metagenome | isolation source: marine sponge | host: Mycale hentscheli | place: New Zealand | collected 2005
TTAGTTGTACATACAGCATCATATATCTCTTGACTAATTCTATTCTTACCTCTAGAAAGAACATAATTTATATCAGTCACTAAACCATATTGTAATAATAATCTACGACATATAGCTTTAGTCATCTTAATTTCTTTATCAATCTCTAAAGACCAATAAAATACTTTAAGCTTAATACCAGTATCTGAATTTTTATACCAATCATAAGGATTATATAAAAATGCATCATCTGTAAATGCTGTCTTACCACTACCTGTTTCTCCTCCAACAAGATAATATGTACCTTGTTGAATACCTGGGATAAATTGTACTAATCTATCAAATCCCATAGGAAGACCTTTATTAAGACCTAATTGTCCCCTATTAATTTTTTCTACTACTCTATCAAATATCATCCATAAGATTATTTGTTTGTTTATCAAATGTGTCAGAACTATTTTCTTCATCAATCCTTTCTATATAAGCACCAAGCATAGATCCACCTTCTTTATCTATAAAATAATCAGCCATTTTCATATAAGAATATCTCTCATTAGCTTTTTCTTTTATATATAGTCTAGTAGCTTTAAAGATTTCAGACATAGTAACATTTTTATTAGATTTAATAAAAGCTCTCATCTTCTTCTCACAACCTCCTTTAGTACCTCTTACAGGATAACCTCCAGTTTTTACACCTTTAGGGAATAATTCTCTCCACTTACCTACCCATTCTTCAAGATTTTCCAACATCATCTTATTTTCATCATAAGTTCTAATGTCTAATCCTTTTTCTTCTTTGAAAAGATCAATAGCCTTTTGACGGGCTATTATCTCTTCTTCCATTATTTTTATCCAACCTCTTTCTTCCATAAAGGAAGTACTAATTCTAATGTTAACCTTTCTAGGTTTACTTTTAACTAGATAATAGAGGAAGACATATTCATCTGGTGAGAGAGCGTGCTCTACCAGCTTATCTATATTAATCTCCATAAAATTTATTGTTTTCTCCTGTTACAGACTATACCAAATATACAAAAAAATAAAATTTATTCAAAATTCTGCTTAGTAATTAAATATATTTCATCATCAAATAAACGTTCATTATATTCATCAATAAGTTGATTTTCAGGAGTTTCTTCACGATATCTAGATATTTTAAAATCTTCATCAGAAGTACTAACTTTTATTATTACTTTCTGTAATAATTTCTTCTTCTTCCTTTTCTTCTTCTTCCTCTTTATATAAATCATCTTCATTTTTTATTAATGTTTGTATTTCATTGTTTATGATATTAAGTTTATTAAGAAGTTCTTCTTTTTCTAAATTTAAATTTTTAAGCTTTATAACTAAATTGTCAGAAGTTCTAGTTTTTACTCTTTCATATACACCTTTAAGTTCTTTACTATATTGTATATATATATCAAAGTTTCTTCTAAGATGTAATATTGTAGAATGATTATATCCCATATAATCGCCTAATAATGAAGTAGTCAATACTTTTAACGCATGTCCAGAAGGAACTCCTCCACCCCAATTTGTAACTAAATCATATTTATCATAAACTATTGCTACAAAAACTCTTCTAGCATCTACATATTCTCTTTTTCTAGTTTTTATAAATATATCTGCTCCAAGTTCTTGATCTAACAAAGATTTTATATTATCTAAATCTAATTTTACAGACATAGGTATTGTTTTAGTTATCCTAACTCCTCTATAATTTTTATATAACTCTCTATTCATTATGTTTTCAATTTAGTTAAACAATCTTCTACATTATAGCAGTTAATAATATTAAGGCTATCAATACCTTCAAACATTTTATCATACCATTTGCATTCTTGAGTTCCAAATGTTACAAAAATGAATATTCTACCTACCTTACCATTATTTCTAAGCCTACCTATTCTCTGAATAAGATCTTTAGATTTACTATAATAAGAATGAATAATACAGTTGTCTAAACCTATTAAATTAGCACCTTGCTTTAGTTTTTTAAAAGAACCTATAGTATTTATCTTACCCTTATCAAAATCATTTCTAATTTTCTCATTCTTTTTATCAGTATTTTTAGAACTAACTACATTAGGGGTAATATTAGTTAACGCATTAAGAGAATTTCCAAATATGATAGTCTTACCTCCCACACCTTTTAAAAGTTCCTTACATGCGCTTATTTTGCTTGGTAGCTCATATAATATCTTTGCTCTAGCTGCTGAGGTAGTTCTTATCTTAAATAATTTAATATCTTCAGGTAAAAACAATGAATTTCTAAATTGTTGGTCCCAATAATTATATCCTGCAAACTCAGTTACCTTAAAAGGTTTAGCTTTAGTTCCTGCAATCATACTTTTATTATGAATATCCAATTTATGATTAATTACATACACATCAAGTTTTCTTGATGTACCATCTTCTTGTCCCTCATCTATTCCATAAGTATAACACACTGGTGCTATTTTATCTAATAGATTACCTTTAAATACTTGCTCTTCTTCATCTACTATAGCATTACGATCTACAGTAGCTGACAATCCTATAATAGCATCATATTTATTATTTAAATAAAATTTAGAATACTGTTGAGTAAGACTATCATGAATTTCATCAGCTATAACTAAATCCCATTTAGTATCTTTCCACTTATAAGCAGATTGATAACAAGCAAACTTTATATCATATCCTAATAATCCCCATTTTTGCTGTTCATTCTCTAATTCTATTTCACGATCTGTAACTTCAGCAAGAAATAATATCTTAGCATTTTTAGGATAAAGTTTAACAGCATCTAATGCTATCTTGGTTTTTCCTAAACCAGTTATCAACTCTAAAGTTCCTTTCTTTTTATTATTAAGCCAGGAAGCTAGAGCTTCTTTCTGAATTTTTTCTCTTTTATCCATTTTATAACTATTTAATTATTTATTAACTATTCCCCATAACAATACTGCTACAAATACTATTAATCCGAAGATACCAACGCCTCTCCACATTATTTTTTGTACTCTGTCAGAATATTCTTTAAATTCTAAGTCTTTCTTTTCCCAAAATTCTTTTTCTTTCTTTTGAAATTCCTTTTTTATTTTTACAAATTCTCCTGGCATATCTTCATCAATATCAGCAGTTCTATCTTTTATTTCATTTTTACTTTTCATATTTCTATTGTTTCTTACTTTAATATTAACAAGACATTCCTCCCATTATTTCCCATATTCCATTACGTTCAGTACTTGATTTCTTATAAGAAATCTCTGCACATAATGTAGCTCCTGCTTTTCCAACAATACGTTTAGAAATGTCTATACGGAAATTACGTTTATTCTTAGCACATCTATTTCTAGCATCAGTAATAGCATCTGCTTGTAGTTTATACCTAGCTCTAACTGCATCAGGCCACCCTATTTCTACTACTTCATAAACAGTTTCCCATTTACGTGTACCGTGATTGGGATAACGTACTACTTCAGTCTTAATTTTATTAGTATTACCAATAGGTTTCTTAATACATTTAGCAATAGCAGGCTCATGCTTACTAGCACATCCTTCTCTATCTTGTCTATCAAATATCTCTTGAGATACTTCACGTACACCTTGAGAGTTACACCAACTACCGCTATATATATCTTTACCTCTTTCTTGTCCGTCTTCCTCTTGAAGGTTTTTAAAGGCTTCCTCTAATGTGGGGCCACTAATAGTAGCCCATCTTGTTTCTGTTCCCATTATATTTCTATTATTATGCTTTCCTGCTCATCTCCAGGATCACTGATTATTATTTTCATTTTCTTTATTTTTTACAATTTCTATTAATTTTTTAAGACAAGCTAATTCTGCTTTTTCATAAACATTGTATTGACCTTCGTAACCCATACCCGCATATATGAAATATTTTTCTTGGTCGTCAATATCTACAGATGCAACTATATTATGTTCTTCTCTAAACCATCTAAATGCTTGTTGGTATAGTGGTGCTAACGCAGTATCAACAAAGTTTTTATCTAACGGGCTTATCGGATATAATTGTTTTTTATTCATACAATACCATCCAAAACATGGTTCTTTATAACCCAATTCTTTTAAAGTTACTGCTTCTTCGTATGGTATAAATTCTTTGTTCATTTTCTTTATTTTTATTATATTAAACATTAAAAATCTCTTAACTTTATATGCCCTCCACCTCTTAGCTAATGCTATGGTATTTTGACTTACTAGGATATCTTTTTATGTTATCTTCCAAACAACCTAATCCAGAGCCCTCTAGAAAGGTGAGACTTTTAATATTTAATAATGATTATAGAGTAATTGTAAGACTCTATTTATTTTTTTATATACTCATCTAAATTTAAAAATCCACAACCGTATGCACACCATACTTGTGTCCAGGATTCTCCTGGATTTTCTATGTGCATAAACTGTCCTCCCTCAGACTTACAACTAGGACAAATATCTCCTCCATTAGTTGTATGGTAATGTATAGTTTTTTGATGAAGAGTGACACCTTGTCCAATGTCATCTTCATCAAGTTCTATATCTATTGTTCTATCTTCTTTATACCAAGTCATGAGTACACGGTTTTAGTATATAATCCCCATAACACACTGACATAACTTTTAATTTTACCAGAGTTATAACTCCCATGCTTAATTAAATTACTTTGTGCTTTATGAAGGTCATCAACCTTTTTAGGTTTCTTTACCTTAGCTTTAGGCATAGTAGCAATAAACTCTTTCTCTAAGTTTTTCCTTTCTGATTTTCTTTTTTGATAACTTATTTGATTATATGTATGAAGATTTGCTAAAGTTTTTACTGTAGTATCTATAGTACATACAGGACTAACCCAATGGTAAGTTCTACCTAGTTTCTTCATTACTCCTCCATTACACAGTATTGTTCCAATACTTGTAGAGCATTTATGCTTTTTTACAAGAGTATGAAATTCTTTATTACTAATCTCTTTCTTCTTAGCTATCACTTTTAATAGCTTATAATATTTTTGTACTCTTTCTGTTTTCATATAATTATTAATGTTCCCAATGGTCCGTAATACACGGCTCTGCTTTTAATGGGATGATTTTACAAAATGGTTTACCTGCATCTTCCATGCATTCCTGTAAATATTTAGCCATTTTATTAGCTATTACTTCAGGACACTCTATTACTATTTCATCATGCACAATATTGCATATTTTAACAACACCCATAAGACCTGAGTCTGTGATGTAGTTAAAGAATTTCAGAGCAGCAAACTTAGTTATCTCCGCTGAACTACCCTGTATAGGATAATTAAGAGATTTTCTCTCTATCATACCTTTAAACTTAAAATACTCACGTACTGTAGGTTTATAGAATGATTGAAATAAATCTGATTGTTGGGATTTATGTGCTCTATAATCATCCCAAAATGCAGGTTCATTAATTTTAGACTGCAATTCTTTATATTGCTCATAAAAATCAATAAAAGACTTCCTATAAGATATTGGATTAAGTTCTACATATCCATTAGCAAGAGCTTTATTTTTACACTTAGCAAAATAATTTTTAATACCAGGGAAAGCTTTAAAGTATCCATCATAGATAGCCTCTCCCTCTTCAGCACTTAAATTAAGATTACCTGCTATTGTAGCACCTACTCCACCATATTGTATGGCAAAACCTGCTGCTTTAGCATTTTGTCTTTTTTGCTTATGCTCTTTTTTAATAGTATCTAAATCTAATTCTTCAAGTTCAGGATATATTTTTTGTGCAATAAATGAATGCATATCAGCCATACCTGACTTATAAAAGTTTATAATTTCAGGATCTTTAGAGAAATTAGCAAATACTACTGACTCTTGGCCACTATAATCTGCTACAATCATTTTATTATCCTTTTCAGGTACAAAACAATTTCTATGAGCTTCATCTGCTGGTATATTTTGTAAATTAAGAAGTTCAATACCTCTTAATCTATCTGTACCACCACAAGACATTCTACCTGTATCCATTAACTGCCTAAACTCTGTATGAATTCTACCTGTATTAGGATGTATTTGTCTTAATACATTCTCTCCATATGTTGAAGTAAGCTTACTTGCTTGTTGATAGTCAGTAAACATTTTGATTATAGGAAACTTATTTGCTTGAGATATTAATACCTTAGCATCTACTGAGTCCTTCATCATACCTGTTTTCTTATCCTTAATCTTAGTATCTATACCTAAATCTTTGAATAACTCTATCACTTGTTTACTACTACTCCAATTAAGAGTAGTATTAAGCTTATTAGAAAACATATCAAATTGTCCATCTATATATTTGGTCATATTATTATCAAATATGTAGCTATCTAATTTATTATGTGCTGTAGTTAATCTTTCAGTATCTTTTTCTATCTTAGATTGCCATTTATCAGCATCTAATTTAAAGCCACAATACTCCACATATGCTAATACCTTAACAAATTTATTATCAAGGTTAATAGCAGACATTAGATTAAGTTCTTCAAGCTTTACAAGCTGTTTACGCTTAATGATGCTTAAATATGCTACATCTTTAGCCGCATATTCTATTACTCTCTTAGACAATCCCTCTTTGTGTATTACACCACGTACTTCTTTAGACATATGTTGTTGAGTGTATCTATATACTAATGCATCTAATCCTTTTCTTACTTGTAATCTACCCATATTAAGGACAGCTTCTGCTAAGAATGTATCATATACATCATTTGGCCATATATTCTCTTTATAAAGAAATTTAAGGTCAAACTTTGCATTTTGCATTATGACAGTCTTGCTCTCTAAGAGCTCTTTAAAGAGCTTTATATCTACTGATTGTGTATCTACTACATATTGGTTATTTTCATCCCCAAACTGTGCGGATAATAGCTTACAACTATGTACATCTAACCCTGTTGTTTCAGTATCAAACTCCAGCTCTTTTTTATTTTGGAAATAATCTATTAAACTTTGTGATGTGCTTAATGTAATATTAGCACACCATATATCTTTAAATTTCTCTGAATTGTTTGTTACTAAATATATCATATATTATTTTTCCATTTCAATAAAATATATATCTGATAATAATCCTTCTATATTATCACTACTAGGACAGTTTTTATAATTACCATTCCAATATTCTAAATAAGATTCTCTAGGTATTGCATACCACAAATCTTTATAATGATTATAATGAATCATATAATTATATAATTCTCCTCCTATTTCTTTTCCATCTTCCATATTAAAATATTTACATTCTTTAAAAAAATAGGGGGAATTATAAACTCCCCCTATTTATTATAATGGTATATTAACTTATGCTTGTAAGCCGTCCATTGCAGTTTCAGCAGCTTCTTCATAAGCTGTTTTAAGATTTGCAACTTCTCCTTCAGCACTAATACCTACATTCACAGATCTTTCATCTGCTTTTAAGAATGTATGCATACCTTGTACTTCTTGTTCAGTACCATTAGTTGGAATAACATCAGAGTTACTAAAGATATATTTTCCATCACAAAGGATGAAATCTCCATCTTTACCTGCTCTTTTAGCTGCAGTATCAATATTATCTTTTTGATAATCATTTGGTACAACAGTTTCAGTTATTACTACACGAGCTCTAATTCCCTCAACTTTTGGATTAAGCATATTAAGAGATAAAACATCTCCTTCATTATTTAAAGTAGATAAATCTAATCCAAAAGCACTACTAATATCTGATTTCTCACCTGTTATCCAAGCTCTACGTGCACGTGGTGCAAATCTACTATCAGACTTATTTAATAATGATACTAAAGGATTAGATGGTCTAGCTCCTTCAGCTCTATTAGGATTAGTAATTACCTCTGCAAATTGTAGAGATACTTTATTTCCTTTAACTTGTTTAGCATCAATAAGAATAGTGTCTCCTTTTACAATGCTTTCTAATGATTTTGTTTCCATGTTTTTAATGTTTAAATTAATAATTAATAATTAAATTGGTTTGTCACTTTTAAAGATAGTAACCATCTTACCTATATACGACATTTATACTACGAGCTATAGTTCTTACTTGCTTAGTACATCGTGTGGTATTTATAAAGGAATTTATATTTCTTTTAATTGAACATTAATACGTTCAATTTTTCTTTTTATTACAAGAGAATATGCTTCTAAAAATTCTAAAGCTTCAGTTGCATCAAACTTTTCTACAAAGTTATGAGTACTACTATATAAAGCTTCTTCTTTTGATTGTTCATTTCTTATTATATCCCCTAAATTACGGGCCATAAATGGAAAAAATTCTTCATCATCTTCTATTTCAAAAATATCTTCATTACTTGATATATTTTTAGAATATTTTAACCAATCAATAGTTTTAAAATGAAGAGTCATACTCAATTCTTCTTTATTCTTATTATGGGCTATAAGTTTAGCTAATTCTTGAATACTTTTTAATTTCTCTATATATTCTTTTAATGTTTTCTTATCCATTTTGTTTTATTTTAATTGTTAAGAAAATAAAAGAGGGAATGACAAATTCCCCCTTTTATAAACTAAATAGATGAAAACTAACAACTATCTCTAGCTGAAAGTGTCTTTATGCCCTAAGTTTTCATCTGTTTTTGGGCTAAGCATATCTATGCTTATAATCTATTACTACCATACCTTCACAACCTTGATGTTTAATAACATCGCAAAATAATCCTTCTACTTTACATTCAAGAGTACCTATATTTTCTACAAGTTCTCCTTCTGCATTTATCTGTAATCCTTCTGCTACGTCTAGATTATTATCATAATGTACTAATAACCATCCTAATTCTCTAGCTTCCATATTATTTAGCTTTGAATCTAAATGTAATTAAAAAACATATGATAAGCAACCTACATTGTATAGTTTTTTTTAAACTAGGATTACCTTCATAGCTATAAAATTTTTCAAAACTTATAGCAATAGGAAGACCTATTTCTTTATCTACCGCTGTAAAGGTATTTTCTACTGTAATTTCTAATTTTTTTTTAGTTTTCATCTTTATTTTATTTAGTTAATTAATCTTCATCATCTTTGGAAAATATCATATCCCATTCATCAGGTGTAATACCTAATTTAATGAAATCTCTTTCTCCAGGTGTCAAATTGGGAAATACCTTTTGTATAATAGCCCCAGATTGCCATTCTTGTATTTTCTTTACAGGAACAGTTATTTCATACAGTTTTTCCTTAACTGCACAAATTTTAGAGATAGTGACATTATTGCCATCTATCTTTATTTGTGGTTTATTTTTCATCATCATCCCAATCTTCTTGACATTGTTGACATATGTGTACTTCGTCACAAGTACACGTCAATTCTGGACTTATGCCATATAACATAGCAGCATCCATAGTTTCTTCAAAATCCATAGTTCTAAGTTTAATAATAAACTTAACCATTACAGGCGTACATTCCTGCTCTACAGTGTCCGTTAGTTGACTGCAGTCTCACAATAACATCGGTTAAAGTGTATAAATGGTTAAGTTTATAATGTTTATTTAAAATGGTAATTCATTGCATGTATCTGCAACTGCTTCTTCAGCCTCTTGTCTTTCTAATTTCCTAACAAATTCAAATCCTTGATAATAAGTACTATCTAGTTCTTTAATAGGATTAAAATATTTATCACCTCTTGCTATTAATTGTAAAAGATATTGATAATCAGTAGGCTCATCATAAAATTTATATATGATATCATTAGAATTTTTTTCTTTCAGCTCTTTAATCTTTTGCCAATCGCTACCTTTTAATAATGGTGTTATATAAGGTTTAATAAAATACTCAATCATATCATCATGAGTTAATCTTAAACCATTTCTAGCATCATGAGATATAAATTCTAAATCTACTATATCAGGAGTATTATAATCCATTCTAAAATATAATCCTATTGTTTCATAAGGATCTTTACTTCCTGGAAAGTCTATAAGCATAGTAAAACAATTACTATTTACATCATATCTAATATGTCTCATAGATGCTGTCTTTTTATCTCTATCTTTACACCATGATAGTGCTCCTTCAATACCACAGTCTAATGCAATGGTATATATTGTTTTCATTAATGTTGTCATCTTTTCTAAGTATTTAACCTCTCCTACTGAGTATTGCTACTGTTCAGAGAG
>JAAHTG010002604.1_pt1 | contig 10097 bp, 14 predicted proteins | sample 6116081 | NCBI WGS metagenome assembly JAAHTG01 (sample SAMN13939989, study PRJNA603662) | sponge metagenome | isolation source: marine sponge | host: Mycale hentscheli | place: New Zealand | collected 2005
ACTACTAAAGCATCAGGAGCATTTAGAGACGATACAAATAATGCTCGTAAAGAATTTTTTGATAGTCTAAAGATTAACAACGGAGGACACAACATTTAATATTATGGGAGTTTATATTTTAGTTGGGATATTATATATCCTTTTATTAGGGGCATTTTATATAGGGTTTAAAGAATTCTCTTCTCTTAAAGAAAATTATAATGTCAATAAAATTTTAAATTCTACTAAATTTCAAAATTTAGAAGATTTTGCTAAAGATAATTCACGTGAATCATTAAAACTTTATAAACAAGGTATTATTAAAATTATAACGGAGCATAAAGAATGTATAAAAGATAACCAAGAAGAATTAGAATCTATTAAAGAATCTTACTGGAAATACATAAAAGATAACCAAGAAGAATTAGAATCTATTAAAAAAACATATAAAGAAGATGAAGTAATAGAAAATTATCATCGTATGTTAGATCTTATGGACAAATTTGAGAAAGAACAAAGTTCTTTAAATTCATATTTATCACATAGTGCTTATAAACTTGAAAAATACCCAGAAAAAAAACATCTTGAATTAAAAAGAATTATTAATACTAATAGTTCTAAACTTAAAGGATTTAAAGAGCAAATAAATATTTTAACAAATGAGATAAATGGGTTAACTAAATACGTTTATGAAGAAATTCCTAATATAAAACGCAAAGTCACCCCAACAAAAAATCAACGTAATTACTAATTTTACTATATTTATTACTAAATATTATAGCCATGTTAATTAATTTATTCCAAGAAGTTAGTTTTAAAGATTTTATAAAGCTTGATTCTTATAAAAATTTACCTTTAAATGAACAAAAAGCTTACTATGATCAGTATATTTCTGATTTAGCTGTAGCCCGACAAAGTTGGGTAGAATACCAAAATAAAGGAATTCTTACTAGGTCTGAAGAAGGGGGTGGTGGGAATACCCCATTAGCTTGCTCTGCGGGTATGGATGTAGTCTTTATCATTGATTATACAGCTAGTATGCGTACTGCTATTAATGATGTTAAAACTAATGTAATAAGTATAGTCGATAATACAATCATCACAGAATCTGGAGGTGATTATAGGTTAGGATTAGTTATTTTTGATGAATACGGAGGAACCTACACTACTCCCTCTCAGATTAGGTATGGTACAAGTACCGATTATACTGACCTCCCAGCAGCTCAAAGAATAATAAACCAAGGTACAGGACATTTTCAAGTTTTAACAGCTATGGAAGTAATGTCTAGCCAAAATCAATCTTCCTTTAAAACTCAGTTAAATCTGCTTAATACTACAGATTTTCCTATAGGTAATGGTGATGGTTTACCGGAACCTGGTGATTTAGTATCTGAAGAAATAGTTGATAATAACTTTGCTGGTAGTTTTAGAAACAATGTTGCTAAATTATGTATTATAATCACAGATGCCTTACCAGGAGGAGATAATGATACTTATGATCAGGATACTATAGATAGATTAAATCAAGTAGCTGCTAATGCTTCAAATAATGCTATTCAATTCTTAGTAATGAGCAAGATAGCTATTAATAATAATACAAGTTACAGAATTCTTTCAGATAATACTCAGGGTGTATACACAAATAATTTTACCCCAGCAGATATTATCCAAGCTATAGAAGATATTTGTATCGAAAATGCTTAAAAAAATTAAATAAAATTAAATTTTAAATTAGGAGAGCCGGAAGGCTCTCCTTATATTTACGTTATATAAAAATGATATAGTTATGAGTTACTGGACAGGAAAGGTCGTAATCAAGACCGAAGATGAGCGTGGTAAAGTTAAAAAAACCACAGAACAATTTCTAATTGATGCTGAATCGGCTACTGAAGCTGAAGCTAAAATTTATAAGGAATACGAGGGTTGGAATGGTGAATTCGAAATCCAAGGTGTAAATAAATCTCGAATCATTAAAATTTTAGCCTAATGAGTTTTAAAGAAGCAATTGAATTAGAATTACGTAGCAGTTTAGGTTTATTAAATTCACTTAAAGACCGAGACCAATTATTAATGCTCCCTGAGCATGAATGGGCTGATTTAACAGCTCAACGTATAGCTGATAAGTTTAATGGTGAGTATGTCCCATTTGTAAGCGAAGTAGAAGAATTTAATGCCACAATGGGCAAACCTAATAATTATGAGCCGATTATTCCCGAAAATAGAGGAGAATGGATGTTTGTTTACGATTTCATTCTCGAAGAACTTGAAGAATACAAAGCTGCCTGTGAGGCAGGTGATATTGTTGAGGTGCTTGACGCTTTATGTGACATTGCCTATGTTTCGATTGGTAACGGAGCTATGCTTCATGGTCTTAAGGATAAGTTATGGTCAGCATATCAAGAAGTCCAAGGGAGTAATATGTCAAAGGCTTGTGTGGACGAAGAAGAGGCACAAGCAACGGTGGAGCGACGTTCCGCAGAGCAAGATGAACCTTGTCACTATGAAAAGGTTGGAGACTATTATATTGTCTATAGAACACGTGACAGAAAAGTAATGAAAAATATCAATTACTACCGCCCAGACTTAAAACAATTCTTTTAATGTATAAAAAGGCCTTTGCTAAAGCAGTTAAAGACGAACAAAATACTTATGACATCCACCTTTGGACCGATGAAGGTTATGAGGTAGAAAGATGGGTAAATAAAGCCTATATAGAGTGTTCTCCTGAGGAGAGCACTCATAAGGGTCTAAATGGGGAGGATCTAAAAAAAACAACAAAGTGGAAACGGGATGATATGAATCTTCACTTTGCTGATATCACCCCATATCAAAAGTTCCTAATTGAAAAATATGGAACCAATGATGATCCTTCTACTACCCATAAAGAATTATTTTTTGATATTGAGATTGAGATGGGTGAGGCACTTACTGAAGAATATATTAAAAGTGCTCCTAAAAAAGTAACATCTATAGCTTGGTATGATAAATCATCCGGTAAATGGGTTATTTTAATTTTAGATGCTAAAAATCAAATTAATCATACTAAAACAAAAAACAGAGAAGTAATCCCAGTCCCGACAGAAAAGGAATTACTTAAACAGTTTATAGTAGCTTTTAGAGAGATTGATCCTGATATTATAGTTGGGTGGAATAGTGATTATTTTGATATTCCTTATCTTTATTACAGAATTAAAAATGTATTGGGGCAAAGAGCTGCGTCTTACTTATCTCCTATTAACATTGTAAGAGAAACCCCATGGTTTAAAGACCAATACATTCAGATAGCTGGTGTTGAATCTTTAGATTATATGCGTTTACATAAAAAATATAGTTGGGCTGATGAACCCTCGTATAAATTAGATGCCATTGGGGCTAAATATGCTGGGTTAAATAAAATTGAATATGAGGGAAGTTTAGATAGGCTATTTGAAACTGATATAGATACTTTTATTGAATACAACTTTCGAGATGTTGAAATTCTTAAAGTATTAGATGAAAAGTTAGAATATCTAGCCCTTAGTAAGAACCTAGCACACAAGGGTAAACATAATTATAGTGAAGTATATGCTAATACTAAAACCCAAGATGGTGCTATTTCAGCATATTTACTTTCTCAAGATATAGTCCCACCACCTAAGGATAAAAACCCAATTTCTAAAAAGAATTATGCTGGTGGTTATTTATTTTGTCCTAAAGCTGGGATTTATAACTATATGTTTGATGAAGATTTAACTTCACTATATCCTTCAATTATTATGACTATTAATATTGGTAAGGAAACTATGGTAGGGAGGATTATAGATGAGGATGATAGAAATAATCGTTTAGGTCTTAATGATTTAAAAGCTAAAGATGCTGGGGATCTTCTTATTATAGAGAATACACAACGAAAACGCACCCAAATGTCAGTAGGGGATTTAATCTCATTTGTTGAAGGTAATAATTTATCATTATCAGCAAATGGGGTGTTTTTTAGAACAGATAAAGAATCAGTATTATCTACTATTTTGAAGAAATGGTTTGATGAACGTGTTTTATATAAAGGTAAAATGAAAACAGCCTATAAAGCAGGAGATGAAGAGTTAGGAGCTGGGTATCATATGAAACAATATACAATGAAAATTTTGCTTAATTCATTGTATGGTGCTACAGCGTTAGGTTCGTTTAGATACGGTAATGTAGTGTTATCTGAAGCGATTACTCTATCGGGGCAGCGGATTATACAAGAATCTGCTTTATGCGCAAATAGACACATGAATAAAGTAATTAGAGGAGAAGAAAAACTATAACTATGTTAAGTAAACAATCAATTAGAGGTAAAGTAGAGGTTTTACACGAAGGTAGAAAACTCGAAAAAGAAGAAATTATTGCTTTAAGTGAAAGTTGGAGTGAAGTTCAACAAAATTTCTTTAGAAAAATGTTAAAGCAGGGAGGTAAATTCTCAATTAAAGGATTTAAATTCCATATCATTCCTGAAGAACTATTATTAACATCCAAAGGCGAAAAAGACGCTGGGATAATTACATTGCCTGGAGACGATGCAAAATTCTAGTTTAGATTTACATGGTGTAAAACATAAAGAAGTAGAAGATAGATTAATAAAATTTTTCTTTTGGGAAAAGCCTGGTTATAAACAATATAGAATTATTACAGGAAATTCTCATGAGATGAAAAGAATAGTTACTAAATGGCTTGCCGCCCACGATTATTCTTATTATATTCCGGCTCATAATTTAGGTGAAATACAAATAAGTGAATGAAACATATTGAAGAAGTTCCTTGGTGGATTTGTGATAAAGATGATGTAAATTATTGTGCGTATGTTGATACAGACTCTAATTATTTTAATGCTGAACCTTTGCTTAGGCATCAGCACCCTAATTTTGATGAGATGGGTGTTGAAGAAAAAGACAACGCCCTCGAAGAAATCGCTTTACGATACCAAGACATCATCACAGAAGACTACGATAGATTAGCTCGTGATTGCTTTAATGTAACGGAACATAGGTTAGAAATGAAAACAGAATGTGTTATTCGTTCAGCTTATTTTAGAGCCACAAGACGATACGCTCAGTGGATTACGAAACAAGAAGGTATTGCTAAAGAAACACTTGATGTTAAGGGGCTTGAATTTAAAAAGGCTAATTTTCCTCCCATTTTAGGTGATTTTTTTAGAGAAGTATTAGTAGATGTTTTAAAGGGTGCTACACAAGCTGAGATTGATGAGCGTGTAAAAGTATTTAGAAAACAAATCTTAGATGGGACTTTACCTTTAACAAAACTTGGTAATCCTACTTCTGTTAAAACTCTAAACAAATATACTGAACGTAAAGCAAGAGCCGGGGAAATGTTTTCCCTAGTAGCTAAAGGCGCCCCAGCATCAGTTCGTGCTACCATTAAGTATAATGATTTACTCAAGTTTTGGGGTTTAGATAAAGAGCATAGCTACATTGTTCAGGGTGATAAAGTAAAATGGATTTACATGAAAGATAACCCATACAAAATTGATGGGCTTGCGTTTTTAGATTTTGATATCCCAGAAAAAATTAGTACATTTATAGAACAATACGCAGATAGAAAAAAAATATTTGAATCTATCTTATTAAATAAATTAGAAGGGTTTTATGACGACCTAGGTTGGAAATTAAATTTAAACCCATATAGAAATACATTCTTTAACTTATGATAGCTAAATCACTACTTACCTCAATTATTAACAAATATTACCTAGGGACTAATGAGTCTGTAAAATGGGTTATTAATGATAATACTTTAGAGATTTTATTCATCTCCCCTAGTAAGGATGTTATTGGTAATGTTATTTGTGATAACTTCCAATTAGATAATACAATACTACCCATATATGATACTAAAAAACTAAATAATTTAGTATCAATTTGTCAAGGTGATGTTTTAGTTGAGATAGAAAAAACAAATAAAATCGCTACCAAGCTAAACATCTCAGATATGCATTTTAATTTAACATATGCTTTATCTGATATGCTTTTAATTCCTAAAGTAGGATCAGTTAATGAACCTAAAGAATGGGAGGTAGAAATTGAATTAACAAATGAGGATGTCTCTCAACTGATTAGAGCAAAAAGTGCTTTAAGTGATGTTGATAATATGGTATTTAAAACCACTACAGATTTAGATGGTAATCTAGTATGTGAGGTAATTTTTGGAGATGGTCATGGTCATAGTAATAAAATAACATACCAATTAAATGGTAATGTAAAAGAAGGAGGTATTAATGTCCCATTTGACTCTAGTATGTTCAAAACAATCCTCTCAGCAAATAAAGATATGGAAGAAGGTACTCTTAAATTAGCTAAGGGTGGGTTACTCCAATTAAATTTTTCTACTGAAAATATTTCTAGTGAATATTTTATGATAAGAAAAGCAGAAACAGATTTTTAACATACGTATAAGCATACGAAAGACCTTAGGGCACGTAATTTTTTATTAATAGCTGATCTTAGAGACGGCACAAATGTAAATCGATATGAGTACAAACTATTCGGAATTTGATATCTTATTCCACAATTTCTTTCACCCATCAAGTGGGTATCTAGCAGCCTCACAGGCTAAACAACCACACCCTTTAAACATCTTTTATACTGATGACAGCCTTCAATTTGAAGTTGCCTGTACTGGTCTTACTAAAGATGATGTTAAAGTAGACATCGAAGATGATGTATTAAAAATCAGTTATAATAAACCAGAAGAAGAGAAACTTCATTCTGGGACTATCCATAGAGGATTGTCAAAACGTTCCTTTGATCTAGGATACAAAATCTCAGCTAAGTATGATTTAAGTAAAGCAGATGCTAAACTTGAAAATGGCTTACTTGAAATCTCTATTCCAATTTCAGATAAAGCAAAACCAAAAACACTTAAAATTAAGTAAGTTATAATTTGGTGCCCTAAGGTATCTTTCGTATATTCACCACAAATAAATAAATAATAGTTATGCCTAATTTTATTACAGATCCAACACTGGATCCTTACATGATTCAAATTGATGAGAACAACTATGCTGTCATTAAAAACGTTACAGTAGAAAAAAGTGGTAAAACATACCAACAAACCTTAGCTTTTTGTTCTAAACTAAGTACAGCAGTTTCCAAAATTGCTAAAGATAGTTTACTTGATAGGGATTACAGTTCAGTGGGTGAGTATGTTACAGAATTTGAAAAGATTGAAGAACGTTTAAAAAATATAACAAATATATGAGCTTAAAAGCAATGTACAACGCGGTTATCGTTAAACCGGTTGAAGTAGAAGAAACAATGTACGGAAACATTGTAGTCCCAGATTTGGGAAATGAAACAAATAAAACAGGAGAAGTTGTAGGTGTAGGTCCCGGGTATAATTCATTCGGAGGTACTTTTATCCCAACAACTCTTCAGGTAGGAGAAATTGTAGTATTACCTACAATGGGATTCACTAAGTTTGAGTACAAAGGTGATGAGTATTGGATTGGTAAGGAAAATGAAGTTTTAGCAAAAATTAGTAAAGAAGATGAGTAAAATTATTGATTATGGTTCTGAATCAAGAACTAAACTAGTAAAAGGTATTGATAAATTAGCAGATGCTGTTGTATCAACTTTAGGACCTAATGGTCGTAACGTAGTAATCTCACAACCTGGTCAGGCTCCACAGTCTACTAAAGATGGGGTTACAGTTGCTAAATCTATTTCTCTAAAAGACCCAGTAGAAAATCTAGGGGTTGAAATGGTAAAACAAGCATCAGTTAAAACCGCTAATAAAGCAGGAGATGGTACAACCACCTCAACTCTTTTAGCTCGTGAGATGGTAAATGCGGGGTTATCACATTTAAATAATGGTGCTAATGCTGTTGAAATCAAGCGTGGTATTGATGCTGCTGTAAAGCAAGTAGTAGAAACTCTCCGTGAAAATTCAGAAGATGTTACATCAGAAGAACAATTAGAGCAAATCGCTACAATTTCAGCAAATAATGATCCTGAAGTAGGGAAAATGATTGCTACCGCAATGAATAAAGTTGGTCGTGATGGCGTTGTTACTATTGAGGAATCAAAATCAGGTGAAACTTACCTAGAAGTTGTAGAAGGTATGCAGTTTGATCGTGGTTATAAATCACCTTACTTTGTAACTAATAACGCTGATATGTCAGCTGTATTAAGTGATCCTTACATTTTAATTGCTGATCAAAGAATTACTCAAGTTAAAGACCTACTCCCAGTACTAGAAGGAGTTTCAGGTACAGGACGTTCTTTAATGATTATCGCAGAAGACATTGATAATGAAGCACTTGCTACATTAGTTGTTAACAAGATGAGAGGAACTTTAGCAGTATGTGCTGTAAAAGCCCCAGATTTTGGAGATCGTAGAAAACTTATCTTAGAGGATATTGCGTCTTTAACAGGAGGTGAAGTATTTAGTAAGGATAAGGGTATGAAGCTAGAAAAATTCAGTTGGGACTGGTTTGGTGAAGCTCGTACAGTTACAGTAACTAAAGAAACAACCACAATTGTAGATGGAAAAGGAGACCCAGGACGAATTGAAACACGTATTGAAACACTACAACAACAAATCGGCCAAGCAACAACACCGTTTGAGACGGAAAAACTCCAAGAAAGACTGGCAAAATTCGTCGGAGGAGTAGGTATAATTCACGTAGGCGGATTCACAGAATCTGAAATGAAGGAAAAAAAGGATCGTGTAGACGATGCCTTAAATGCTACTAAAGCAGCTATCGAGGAAGGTATTGTTCCTGGTGGTGGTGCTGCTTTGCTTTATGCTTGTGAAAACATTGAAACTACTACTAATATAGGTTCAGAGATTGTATATAGAGCATGTGGTAAACCTTTTGAACAAATTTTATCAAACGCTGGCTACACATCAGTTGAAGCCCAAATGTTAGGTATGAAATTGGTAGGTGCTAATGAAATCTGGGATGGTTATAATCTTAAAACTGAAGAAATTGTAGATATGAAAGAAGCAGGTATTATTGATCCTGCTAAAGTAACTCGTACAGCACTTGAAAATGCTGCTTCAGTAGCAGGTACAATTTTACTTACAGAATGTACAGTTGTTGATGAACCCCAAGATAATAAACCACAAGTAGACCCAATGTCTATGATGGGTGGTATGATGTAATGAAGGTAGAAACTCAAGAATACCTAGAACTTATTGCTAACAGGCAGGCACCCGGCGATCGCTGGGTGCTTGTTGGTAGTAAAGTTGTACATAATTCACTTACAGAAACGTTAGAGGCTTGGTTCCAAAATGCGGGTGAAAAAGCTGAATTTAGACTTGCTCCTTTAGATAGTAAGTTGTATGTTATACGCACAGAGGAAGTAGAAATTAAACCTGAACCCGTTAAGAAATTTAACATTTACGGAGATTATTAAAATGAGTGATCATAGCCTTTTAGTTGAAAAATACCGCCCATCAACCCTTGAAAACTACGTTGGGAACGAACATATCAAAAAATCGATTCAACAATATTTGGATCAAGGAGATATCCAACATTTTATATTTCAAGGACCTGCTGGAACTGGTAAAACAACACTAGCTAAGATTATTGTTAAAAATCTAGATTGTGATTACCTTTACATCAACGCTTCAGATGAAAGAGGTATTGAAACTATTAGGGATAAGGTATCAAGTTTTGCTTCTACAATGTCGTTCAAACCACTTAAAGTGGTTATTTTAGATGAAGCGGATTTTCTTACAATACAAGCACAAGCTTCACTTCGAAATGTAATTGAATCATTCTCACGAACTACTCGTTTTATTATGACTTGTAATTTTGTAGAACGTATTATTGACCCACTACAATCACGTTGTCAAGTACTTAAGATAGTACCTCCTACTAAAGGTGAAGTAGCAAAACACGTTGCTTGGGTAATGAACAAAGAAGAAACTAAGTTTGAGGTAGAAGATCTAAAAACTATTGTAAACCAATACTACCCAGATCTACGTAAGTGTTTAAATACGATTCAGTTGTCTACTCAAAACCAAAAGTTAACAATAGACAAATCAGTACTAGTGTCATCTAATTATATGACTCAAGTACTAAAAGAATTAAGTAATGCTAAACCTAAATGGCGTGAAATACGCCAAACCAT
>JAAHTG010001812.1_pt1 | contig 10093 bp, 25 predicted proteins | sample 6116081 | NCBI WGS metagenome assembly JAAHTG01 (sample SAMN13939989, study PRJNA603662) | sponge metagenome | isolation source: marine sponge | host: Mycale hentscheli | place: New Zealand | collected 2005
ATCACCTACTCTAAATGATAATTTAGCATCATATGCAAGTTCTGATTTTCTAATACCGTAAGTATTATAAATTGATTTTAATTCTGATTGATCTGCATTTTGAATGAATGCTAACACTTGACTTAATTTTATCATAACCTTTATTTTATTATTATTTATGCCATAAATATACGAAAGATATCCCGGGTAGCCAAATAGATGCGCGGGAGCTTTAAAGTATTTTTAACCAACTATGATCATCAAAAACACCATCAGGTTTACCTAATTCTTCATTTACAGCTTTAATAACACCGGGCCATTCAGGTTGATAATCATGTCCAGCTATGATACATTTAGTTTTAGGAATAAATAATTCTAAATCTTTTTTAACATCTAAATATTCATGACTAGCATCTATGTAAGTAAAATCAAAGAATTTATCCTTAAAAAGTTCAGATACATTATAACTATAATTTTTATGTAATTTAATATTATTAAAAAATCTAGTGTTAGTATTAAATTCATCTTCTACATTATCCCAATTTTCATTTATAAATGAATTAAATTCTTCATCTCCAGATAAAGGATCAATACAATGTATTTTATCAAAAAGTCCTGATGATGCAAACATCATAGTAGATTCTCCCTTATAAGAACCTATTTCACACATTTTTAATTTACTATCTAAATCTAAATAGGATCTTAATGTAAGTAATAAATTGGCAAGGCCATAAAAATGTTGGTTATATTTACCTGATGACCATTCTGCAGGGGGATTAAACCTAAGATATTTCATAACTATTATTTGTTATAAATATATAAAATTATGTGGATATTAGATTAATTTTCATTATATTGGTGGTATGATAAATGTAGACATTATTTATATTATTAACGTTAGAGAAGATAGGGATAGATTAGTACAAACTATAGAAAATTTAACTCAAGCAGGTTATTATAATTATAAGGTAATAGAGGCAATAAATGGAGATAATGTAGATACTAACCAACTTCTTAATGAAGGTAAGTTAAATAAAACATTTTCTGATCCTAATGGAAATTTAAACCCTAATATTATAGCTTGTGCTTTATCACATAGAAAGGCTTATTTAGAGTTTAATAAATCATCATATGATAGATGTTTAATAATAGAAGATGATATACAATTTACACCTGAATATTTTAAAGATTCTTTAAAGGATGTTATAAAGGTATTTAATCAAAATATGGATAAATACCAGGATAAATGGGAAATAATCCAATTAGGTAAAATGTGGGATAAATTAACATCTACTAGAGGTGATATTAAGTATCTTAATAAGGTAACAAAATTCTTACCCGATTATGCAGCCCATGCTTATATATTAAATAAAAAATCAGTAAAAAAACTAATTGAATCTACTACTAAAATAAAATATGCAGCTGATACTAATTTAGAGATTACTTTTAAAACTGTCCATTGTCCTCCTAATGCTTGGGTAGTACAGAACCAAGGTGCATTTAGTGATGAATTATTTACTAATTTAACGTCCACAATTCGAATTTGGAATCAAAGTCGTATATTACCATCTAGATTAAGACCGGAGGATTACCCAAAAAGGGGGGTTAAAACAGATAATTTTATGGATGTTATAAAGAAAAAAGATAACCCTAACCCACCTATGTTTAAAAATAACTTACTTAACTGTAAAATATTTAAGGTTAAAATAAAAGGTGTAAATTTTGGTCAAGTTAAAACTCCTAATAATGAAGTTTTAGATAATTGGGCTATTATTAAGTTGGATTAATCTGTAATCCAATATTTCCTGTGCTCCTATATATAGTATCACCAACAGCAACATTAGCTGTAGGAGTAAATTTATAAGAAACAGCAGCAGGAGGATTCCTATCAGTTACAATAGAAGAAATATAAGATGAAGTTATATGACCCCCAGCGGGTATATTAGTTAAATCAGCGTAAGTACCAATAGCATTAGTGGCAATAGTGTCATCATAATAACCATCACTATTACGTACTGTTTCTACAGTAAAATAACCGGATCCACTTAAAGTAGTTGGGATTACCATTACTAGTGTATATTGTGTTCCAGCAGTAAGTGCAATTCCTGCTACTCCTGCTCCGCTTAATTGTGTTCCAGTAAATGTAGGCATGTTATGTTTTATTATAAATATAAAAAAAAAGGATAAATATTAAATACTTATCCTTAATTTATTAATTTTATTAATGCTTATGATAGCGATGCACTAATAGAAAAGCCGATTGTTGTAGTATCGGAACCTTGATCTCCTGCTTCAGCTAAACCAGCTGCGTTTAGGATTTTTTGATCGTCTGGTAAGCCGTTTTGAAGGACTTTATTAAATCTAGCAATCGAAATTGTATCACCAGATAAATCACCAGCTACTAATGTAGCAGTACCTGTACCTGATACAGATCCACCCATTTGTGATGCCGGATTAATTCTAATAGTATCACCAACTGCAAATCCTCTATTTTGAGCAGTACCAAAATCTTGTACGTTAATAGATGTTAATGTACCTGCATCTGCTGTATATCCACCAGTTACTGTAGTTCCAGTAAATGTTCCACCACCTGCGTTTGAATAAGTCATTGTAACACCTGAAGCAGAAACTTGAGATACACTAGTTGTAGTAGATACACCAGTTATTGTTTGAGATGCTGGTAATGTATTTACACCTGGAGCACCTAATGGGGTACCTACTGCAGATATAGATTCAAAATTTAATACTCTAGTACTACTTCCTGTTCCAAAACAATCTACTTGTTGATTAGAAGAAAAAGGTATTACAGTATTTGGATTAGAAACAACTACGTTATAAGCAGGATCACCATTTCCTTTAAGACCAGCAATTACTGCGTCTTGCCATCCTAACTCTACATTAATTACATATCCTGCAGCGACATTTACTCCTGTTCCCATAGCAGCAGCGAATTTAACAGATTTTAAAGGGTTAAGATTTCCTCCTGGCCCAGCTTGGTGACCATCTACTACAGAATTTTCTGCTACTGCATTGTAAGCAGCAACTTGAGCTTCCATTAAATAATTATGTTGAGCTTGAAGTTTTAAATATTTTTGTTTTGCTTCATGTATTTGAAGTTTTTTATTTTCCTTCATATTCATGAATTCTTTCCACGTAGGTAAGTAATCGGATACGTTTGCTATCATTGTAAATTTATTATTGTGATATTAATTTTATTATAAATATATAAAAAGTTCGAAAAAGTCACTCTTTCTCGCAATTATTGATCTATCTATACGTATATACTAAATTAATTGGAAGGAATTCAAAGAATTACGTGTCCTATTAAAACAAATTACGTATATTCTAGTATAAATATATTAAGATAAATGGAAACAATCTACTTTATAATAGGAGTTTTAAGTACGGTTTTGGGATATGGGGTGTATGTTTTGCATACGGTAAAAAAATCACATACGAACATGCTGAACGAGTTAGATGTACATAAGAATTTCTTATCTCACAAATATCAAGAAAGTATCCAAGCTTACGAAAGGGCAAATAAGCAGGTAGGTGAGATAAAGAAGTATGTTACGGATATTCAGAATAAGATGGGTAAGGATTCGTATGAGCAAATTGGTACGGTGAATAATAGTCTGGATAAACATATAAGTGAATTCAATTCGTACAAGGATACGTCTGATAAATTATTTTATACGGCGGATACTCAATTAAAAAAGCTGTTTGAACAGCATAGTGATTTAAACAATAAACTTAAAACGTTAAGTAACGATCCTAATTTTATATCTCGTTATACGTAAAAAATATAAGTATATATTTTCCTCGGGCCTAAAGGTTATGTAAAAAAGAAGGTTGCCATTTTGCTATTTTACTTCAAAACGGTCCAATAGGAAAAAGACCCCCCAAAAGGGGGGTCTACATATTATGAAAGATAAAGACAAAGATTTACGTAATTTAGGCTTGATGGTTAAGCTAGTTCTTGGTATAAGTGTATCTGTATCACTTGCCGTCGCTATCTTCACAATACTACTATTCTTCTTAGGTAGTAAGATATAAGTATATACACCCGATGGTGTAGATTCGAGTTCGAGCTATAAATCACCCTACACCTTTTTCCTCGCATATCCACGCCATATGGATACCAACGTATATGGGCGATAAGCATGCGGGCGTACGTACGACGGGGGCAAGTAGTGCATCGGTGTATATTCAGTATGCGATTATAGGTAAGTATACAATATTTATAGTCACGGGTATCAGGGATACCACTATATAGAATAAATAAGTAATAAGTAAGTATGGAATAAGGGGGTATAAGGTCGTCCCATGTTATGTATAAAGTACTGGGTTAGTAATCATTACCATCGTAGTTCCCTACCCATACCAACATATTAACCTCCACATTATATATTGTCTGCCCGTAATATACGAACCCCTACCACACTATCCACATAATTTAACCATTGTTTTAACTGAATTGTTAAATATTCAATATAACCAATGTTTCATTGACGTATCCTCAATTGCTACGTTATGATCATTTGTGAACATTGCATTATCTTCAATTGTTCACGAATATATACGTTTCGAGTCGAGAGGGCTTGGCTCGCGATGCACAGGGGTTAATACCCCCTTTATTTTAGAACACATAACACCTATATTTTTGGTCACCTACTATATCCAAAGCTACTAATATCAATAGCTAAACATATTTGTATGTCACACTTTATATACGGATTGTCATACTTGACTACCTAGCGTTCTTATATGCTCGTGCTTTACTAAAACGTCGCGTATTTGGCGTTTTTACACTTGATTGCTTGCGGCCCTTTAACCAAGCCAGCGTCTGTTCAATGTTTTGTTTTGCGCTGTTTTTAGACATAACTATTTAATTTTAAATTCCTTAATATCGTATTTTACAATATTTCTATTACGACCAAATTGTTCCAGTGTCCACTTTATATCGTGTGTTTCTATTTCAACTTGATTCGTTTCATGTTCATATTCGTTAAACTCGTTTAGAACATTCTCAGTATATTTAATCCTGAATTTCTTTAATTTACCTGACATATAACTATTTATTTAATTTATCGTTTACTCATACATAACCATCATTCCCCTACACCTAGTCTTCCACTGCTTGGCTAGGTTTTTCTGTTGATATTAAATCATCAACACCATCTTCTAGCAATTCATCATCCATCCAATCCCACTCTCTACCACTGTTAATCATAATGAATTGTTTTTATACATAAAAATATCATCAACTATATAATTAAGTTTCAACTGGGCTTTAACCAAGTCATTACTACCAATTAATTGCTTGACCTCCTTTATTCTATCTATTATCTCGACTCCACTCATATTTAAAATGTATAATTACCTATTTCACAATCACGTTTAAAATGTGTATTAATCGTATATACGGAGGAATCATTTAGGTATTGTGAGTAAAAAGCTTCGTTGCTTTGCCTTACTTTGAAACTCATTTCTCTACCTTTATTTTGATGTATATTTAAATACTCACTATATTCATTTAATCCCAAATATGATTTAATAGGACTGTCATCAACATTTAGATCCTCTTGTTTAAAATACTTTATTTCAACATCTATACTATGACTATAATCCTCATGATTCATAGTAGCCCAATCTGCTTGGTTATAATAAAACCTAATGCCCCCTAAATTTGGAACTCTTGAATTAGATAACATATCTAATCTCCATTGAGCCCCATTTGGATAAAAGTTATTATAGAATAATTCAACATCTTCATATAAGTAATGAATGTTATTGTTTAACCTATCTAAAAACTCTTCCCATGTCCAATTAACTCCATATTCAACTATTTTTAACATGTCCATTTGGTGATTATAAGCGGAAACTAATCTATGTAATGGATTCCTAATTATTTGAACTACTTTATAGTCTTCCAAGTTATATGCTGTTGAATATTCACTATAAAATGGATGTATTTCTGGTATAAAATAACCGTTTTGTATTATTTTAACTTTACCTCTAACAGGATAACCAAATGTATCTCTGAGATATCTGCTATTTGAAATGGTTCCTGCTTTAGCTGGTTGTAAAACTAAAACCTTACTATCTGGGTATATCATTTATTATAATATTTGTTAAATAACTTATCATCTTGTTCTAAACAACTAATACAAACTGTTTTTTGACTAACTGAACTTAACATTGAATCATAAACTAATAATTCTGCTTCTAATTCCGAATCTAAATCTAATGTACTCCAATCCGCTTTTTCTCCCCATAATTCATCTCTACCTAAAGCACTAATTTTATCCTCCATAAATTCTAATATTGGAGTATCTGCTAATTGTAATGATGACATAATAGTAGGTTTACCACACCAACTACAATATTTCTTCTTCATCTTCTCCATACATGCAATTTAAATCTCCATTAATGTCTTTTTCTGTAATATCAATTTTAAGATCATCCTTATAAATAATATTACCTTCATCATCAATTTCTGGGGCTATATGCATTTCATAAATGATCCAAACCCAAAATAAGCCTAAAATAATAAACACTATGATTGCACCTGTACTCATTAAAATCCTAAATATTTTGTTCTTCTAAAATGTAAATCAAATGTTTTTTTAATATTAGGTTCACTTAAAGGTGAAAAACTATCCCAACCTTTTCCCCATTTATTATACATATACTTTTTGTTTAACTCCCAAGCATTATTTATTTTTTGTCTTACCCCTTCAGAAGCATCTCTCATAGACATTTTACCACCTTCATTATAAGTTAATTTACCACCATGATAATAGGGTTTACTTATATTATAACTAATATTTATTGGGTTATTAATAATTCTGAGCATGTAATCCCAATCTTCACAATATGCAGGGTATAAATTTTCATCAAATAAACCAATTTTATTTATTACCCAATCCTTAATTAAAAATAAATCATATGAACCTGTACCGTAATCCCCTTCATGACCAAAAACCATACCTACATCCTTATTAGAAGCTTTATCTGCCATTTCCTCTAAAAACCCAGGTGAAAAACTTACATCATGGCTTGTTATAATCCAATATGAAGCATTCAGGTATGATTTTATAATTAAATTCCAAGCACCAGCACATCCTAAATTAGTAGGCATATGTACTACTTTAATATTTTTTATAAATGGGTGAGATATTTTAGTTAAATTATCTAATTCTTCATTTAATTCCCCTTTACCATTATTATTTACAATTAAAAAATTATCAACAGGGTAATCTACACTAGATATTAATTTATGTAACCAATGAGCACCATTTACTATTGCTGCTCCTAAAACTGGAATACTATTTTTACTCATTTATTTCTTCTATTATATTAGCATCTTCTATTTCCTTACAAATCAAAACTAAATCACCATCTCTTAAAACATGGTTTCCACCTAAGTGATGTACCCATAAACCAATTAATTCCTTATCCATTTTATTTGGATGTCTTTTAGGAATAATTAAGTTGGAAGCTTTTATTTCTTTTAAAACTTCAAAGCACCGATCATTTACATATTTAATATAACTACCAAATTTCATTATTATCCATTTCATCTAATTGTTGTTGCAACTGTTGAATTGTTTTTTTAGAATTAACTGAGGGATTAGCCTTCAAATTTGATATCATTTCTTGTATATGTTTAAATTTATCTAGTTTATCTTGTTTGGTCATACTGAGTTTATAAAATGTATGGTCCATGCTATTAGACCATTTAGTTGTAATGCTACTAAATTCCATTGTCTACGAATACTAACTTGTATTAATACACAAATAAATCCAATTATAAATAATGCAGGTTCTACAGTCCATTGCCCTGCCATTAAAAATCCTGCTCCCATATAACCAACTCTAGTACCCAATCTTTCAATCGGATTTAATCTTCTATCTCTAACCATTGCCCTTAATATAGGCATCCATCTTGCTTTAATTTTTTTCATACTGTTTGATCTCCTGTTTTCCATAATACCTGTATGCAAACTAATAAAAGGGCTAAAGATAAACTAACCACTGTTTTAGCTGTTATACCTTGTTTAAATAATAAACTAACACCTAGAGCATATACTGTAATTCCTATTGAAAATCCAACAAATCTAGTAGGCCATAATAAACCTCCAAAACCAGCAACGGTATACTTTGTTCCCCAAATATAAAAAAATGAAATAATAATTCCACATAATGCTAAAATCCATTCATTTTCTTTAAACCAATCCCATTTAAATTGTCCATTTAACTGTATAAATACACAACAATGACCAATAAGAAACCACATCATTCCAAATAATAATAATTTATAATCCATATTGTTTTTATTTTTTATTCCCATTTCCAACTTAAACAAAATAATAATAAATAAATATTAAATTCATTATAGTCGTCCTCATGTTCTCTAGGAAAAAATTGGAAACCTAATAAACACCCATGTCCTAAAGCTATTACTCTAAATCCCATTATTGATTTATATTATTTTGAATTTTAACTAATCCTTCAATTACTGAATCTAATACTTTAGGGGTAAATGTAATACCTTTTTTAGTAGGTAATCGTTTACCATCTTCAGCATCATAAAATTCTCTTACATCAACAAAAGGATGACCTTCATATTCACGTAATTCAATTTGAACATAATTAGTTTTATTTTTTTTAATTTCTATAATTTCACTCATAACTTATTTTTCTTGATATATTAATAGTGAAGGTAAACCTGAATAATTGCAGATGTATTTTGGGTCAGTACCTTCTTGCTGTTCCTTAAATATTCTTTCCTGCTCTTCCATTTCCTCCCAATCCATATAATGTGCTCCAGAACTACACATTATTTGTCTTTTTGATTTGGTTCATCATATAAATCACCTTGACCGTGTCTCATATAATAATTTCTTAACTCTGGATCATTCATCATATCTTCTCTTTGTGAATTGTGACCCCAATAAATTGCTCTTAGCAAGGCATAAATATAAATTGAAAATATAATAAAACCTACTATGAACATAACCTTCATTTCACCTGTTATCATTTTTTTCTTTTTATTTTTTTATAAGCATTTAACGCTCTATAATAATCATTTCTTCTTTGTCTAATACAGATAGACATAGCTAATATTGATGGAACCCAAATTCCAACAAATATTCCTTCTAATTGGTGACCACTAAACCATAACCCTACTGAATAGAGAAATGATAAAAATGATAATACTACAGGGTAGTATAATTGTAAATAAAATTTTATTTGTTTCATAACATTAAATTTTTGTTTTCTAAGAACATCCAAAAACGTTCTAACCATAGATTAATTTTGACATCTTCAATTAAGTCATCTCCTGACATGCCATTTTCTTTTTTTCCAGCAACATAAGCTATTCCCATATCACAATAGTCTCTAGCCTTATTTCGCTCCCCCAATTTAATAAATTCTTTTGCCTTATCCAAGCAATAATGTAAAATTTGTCTTTCTATTTTCATATTAATTAGTTAGTAATAAATAAATTAAACATATAGCTAATCCTAATACACTCCAGAAAGCTAATTTTTCATTGGTAGATTGTTGTTTAGGAGATCTACCTTGGTTACTCCTATATTGTCTATTTTTTTTCATATTAATTAACTTTAGTCCATTTATCGTCTGAGTCTAATCTAAAAGAACCTATATAAATTTGATTCCATTCATCAGGCCCAATTAATGATAAAAATAATGTATCATCTTCTTTTTGGTATAAATGATAAACATGACCTTTTATAGGTTCAAATCTAAATTGACTATTATATACAAGCTCATTCCATTTATAAGCTTCTATAAGTTTTTTATATTCATCTTTAATTTCACTAAAACGAGATTCAAAATATTGATTTGTTTTAAGTACTTTTTCCTGTTTATAAGCAGTTAGATCAGTAGGTTTAATTGCAGGTGCACCTACACTATCTCCATAAGGCATAATTGCTTTATTTTCAGCAAACATATCTGGTTTCTTTTTACTCACTTCGTTTACCTCTTTTAGTTTTATATTCAGTTATAATTTGTTTTTTCTGTTTAGCTTGTTTTTCAGCCATTATTTGTCTAAAAATTGGACTATCCCATTCACAACCTC
>JAAHTG010001242.1_pt1 | contig 10091 bp, 8 predicted proteins | sample 6116081 | NCBI WGS metagenome assembly JAAHTG01 (sample SAMN13939989, study PRJNA603662) | sponge metagenome | isolation source: marine sponge | host: Mycale hentscheli | place: New Zealand | collected 2005
TTTACCGGCGGGGATGCTTCCGCTCGTTTTGGTGTCCGTAATTTTGAATTTTCCATTTTTCTTGGCTCTGTTTACAAATACGTTTCGACTCGGTTTTTGAACGTTCGCCGCATTGCCGCGCCGTTTGCGCTGTTCTGCTCAATTATCTGCCCCAAGTCTATTGGCTTCGATGCTGGAACTCCTGCCGGTGGCATTGCCGCCATTTGCGACTCAACCTCTGGCATCCCCATCGCTGCTTGCCCTGCCTGCATGAACGCCGGATTTTGTAATACTTCGTCGCTTGCATCGGGCATCGACACGCCGATAGTGTCGGCAACTTCGTCGGCCTTAATTTTCATGCCCATATCCCACGCCATTTTCATCGAAGCAAGTCGTCGGTCGCTGTCCGGTTCCTCGGTGCTAATGCGGAACTGTAATCGTATGTTAGCGCTTTTGGGAAAGTTCCATAGCTGCAATGGACGAAGAAAATCCGTCGTGATTGTTTCCTCGAGATTAACGCTGTCGTATTGCACAATATCGGCAAGCGTAGCTAAGTGAGCGTCGGCAACGCCGGATCCGAGTCCCGTAGCTTCTGCCTCGCTGCTTAACACTTGTCCTAGAATAAATCTTTTGATCTTGTGACCCCAGTACGTTCGTATCATGTCGATAGTCGTGTTGATACCGCCTAGGCCCGGCTCAATAAGCCTTGGAACGTAGAGCTCTTGGTCCTCGCCGGGCTGAATCGGTGCGAGAATGATGGTTCGACCGCCTCCCATCGCTTCCTCGGCTGCTTTTTCGGTCGCCGCTTTTTGTGCTGGACTACCTGCCTGATACGGCCATATTTCGACGCCGAACGCGGCTCTGTCTAAGTATTCCACGACTCGCTGTAGGCACTCGATCATTGCGTACCAATCCCAATAGATATAGTCGCGGATACCGACGCCGTTAATTCGCCCGGCCATCTTTGGCTCGAAAAACGGTGCGTCCTCGATCATGTGCTTGTGCACGACTGACTGACGACGTTCCCATTTGTCCAGCCAATAGACAAGCCCTTCCTCCGTAGGCTGTACCTTCTGAACAACCTCTCCGGTTGTCGGGTCCAGATAATTTCTTGGTGCCGAATATGCGGTGCTCACGCGGATACCGACTTGGCCGTTTACGTGCTTCAGCGTCCCGTCGTCGAATCTAAATTTCAATTTGTCGCCGTTGCGAGGGCTCCATCCGTTGCAGCAAATACGGTTAATTCCGCCAATACTCTTGTTTTCAAACGTGCCGAGCGTCATGTATCGCCCGTACCATAACGCCTCGAGCAAACAGCGTCGCATCTCGGTAAATCGCGGCGTTTCCTGCAAAATGTCTGTCATGCAACGAACGAGCTCTTGCTGCTCGTAGCTACTAGAATCCTCGGGCTCAATCGACCAATTCTGTAGAGCAACGGCGCGTTGTCTCGCGTGCAGGGATTCCATTATCCCGCAATCGTTACGCATCCGATACGCGTTTTCTCGGCTATCGGAAATCGCTTGGTCTGCGGATAGGTACGAATAGCTTACTAGCCCGTATCTGCCGTTTACGCTGCTAACGTGCGGCAAAATCTCTCGGCTAAAATTCGGAGATCCCGACGTTCCCGCCGCTGGGTCTTTTGCCCTGCTGTAGAGAAACTCCGCTGGTAGCGCTGCGTCGTCTTTTTTCATTATTAGCCTCTGTCTGGTGCGCCTCTATCCGGCGTTCCTCGGTCTGTTTGTCCGTAATCTTGTGCCGGTAGGGTGCTTCGCCTGAACCCGCGACGGTATAGCTCACGTTCTCGGTTCGTTGCGTTGGCTGGAAGTCTAGCATTAACTTGGCTTGGTCTGCCAAGTGGTTTTAGGTACCGCGTTCTGAAACCTTTTCGCGTCGCCTTTCTTGGAACGTACTCGCCTGTGACTGCAACGAGTCGATATTGCACCTGATGGCCGAAAATCGTGCCCCTAACTCGTAAATGATCCCAAACAGCGGATCCGGGCGATTCAATGGCTTGAGTCCTGAATCGCCTGAATTTTTGCGTCGTCACGCCGTAATAAGCGTAGGTCGGCCCGGGGCCGGTTCTCGGTGCATTTTTGCTTACCGCCGGTGCTAGAAACGTGACGTAAAGTATCCCTGAGTGTTTACTTTCCGGCTGCCAAAAGTAGGAATAAACGTTGCTGCTGGTGACGCGTACAGCGTTTTGCATCGCGAGTTGAAATTCATCTTCGTCAAAGTCGAGACTTCTGCCGAGCACTTCTATTTCGTCGTATTCTCGCTCTCGCTCTTGCTCGGCTTGCCGTCGCCGCTGCCACTCTGCTACCCATTCGTCCTCGCTGAAGCCGCGCCTGCCCGCTGGAAACGGCGGCGGTATGCGTCCTCCCGGATCAATAATATCGTTAATTGGTGGGCCCGGCGGTGGCGGTGGTGCTGGCCCTAACGCTGGCGGCTGCGGCTGTCCTATTATTTCATCCTGCCTAACTCGCTGTAGCCTAGACCGTAGGCCCATATCCTCGAGGCGCCTTCGCAAGCTCCTTCGTATTCCTTGCCCCGCTTCAATAGGCGGCTTTTCGATGTAAACGCTCCCTTCGGTGCGATTGTTACGTGTACCGAGTCCTCCTGTTCTGCCGAGAAGAAAGTCACGCGAGCGTCGGGCAAGTCGAGTGAGTGAGCTCATTATCGAATCCTGTTGTATAAATTTCGCCGCCCATTTTTTCCGAGTGATTGTAAACTTTGCCCAAACCTATTGTTCTCTATTTCGTATCGCTTCCTGTCCGCAACTGCATCCTCCGGTTGGGTTAAGGCTGCTAATCGGTTTAACGCTGCGCTTGATGCGTCCACTTGGTCGGCCTGTGACGATTCGGGAAACGCTGAGAGCTCGCTTAGAAACTCTTGATTCCAAGCTGCTTTGACGATCCTTACGTTACCGGCCTCTGCTTGTGCTGCGAGCGGCTGTGCTCGAGTTATTTTCGCCTGTCCCGGTAGCTTTGCGCCGCCGACGTTGCGTTGTGCCGATCCGCTTGCCAAGTCGCGATAAACCGGAAACCCTGCAAGCATTTTTATCATCTGCTGCATTACCTCTTTTCCACCGGATCCGCCCTCTTGCTCCGCGTAGATTAGCACTTCGCCTCCGAACTTCTCCGAATCCGCGTGTGCCGTTTGTAAAATTACTGTGTCTCGGTCTGCTGGGCTCCATTGGCCCCGCACGACGTCCTCAATGTAGAAAATACCCCTCGGGCAACGCGATACGCGAACTCCTGCTGTAAACGAACTCGTTGCGATAGTGCTCGCTGCTTTGTCCCAGTAACGTACCCGCAACGCATCTCTTGGTGCCTGATCGACTGGTATGAACCACTCGCGTCGGAACATTAAGCCGTCAATGTCAATAAACTGGCCGCCAAGTTCCTGTGCCGCAAGTAATGGCGATAGGTCTTGCTGCATCGAGTCAAAGAAGTCCTCGGGCAGAAACGGATTATCCGCTGTGCTTGCCTGTATTAGCTTTACGCCTTTTTTCGGAACGTACGGGATTCCTTGGATGACAACTTGGTTTGGTTCGTGGCCCTCCGCGCGTGCGTAGCACAATTCAAACGTCCAGTGGGAGCGGCCTCGCGGTGTCATCGTCAAGATTGTCGGGCCCATAACGCCGCCGCGTCGCAACGTAGCTCGAGCGATCCGCATTGCATCGACCGGCTGATAGCTTGCCTCGTCGAGCCATAACCCGCTTTTATTAGGGCCGCGTAGCTTGTCTGGTTTTTCTGCCGATCTAAAAACAATTTGCGCTTCGCCCCCATCTAGTGTTTTCCACCATATTCGCGGGTATGGGCTCATTACAACGCGATTCAGGCAATTTAACTTTTCGCAGTTTTCGATAAACGTCGGAACTGTCGTTTCCATCGACACGCCCGCGTCTGGGCTCACGGCCATCCAATGATCGTTATGGCGAGCTCGCGTAATAATGCGGTAACTACCGATAAAGGTTTTCCCGCCTCCACGACCGCACACCATTGCCGTGATTGGGAAATCGCTTGCAAGGAAATTTGCCTGCACTTGGCTAATCGGTAGAACCGGAACCGAGTCTGTTGCCGACGCGATCATTTTTGAGCCTTTACGTCTATCGTGTTTGCAGCAAGTTTCTCGAGCTCTGAGTAGTGCATCTGCTGAAGCGAATTAATTTCTCCGCGTGTGTGAACGATAACCTCAATAAGGCCTGATCTTGCAAGAGCGTCAACCTTCCCGCCGTCGTCTTTGTGGGCCGCCACTATGTTACCGATTGCTGTATTCGCTTTTTCTGCGAGTGCGAGGAAGCGAGGGTCGCCCGGTGGGTTGTCTGCTGTTTTGCTTTTGTCAAACGAAGCGAACGCGAGCGACAAAATTCTTCGCTGCGTCATTAACACGGTGTCAACTAAGTCTTGGTGAAGCTCGATTCTCTCTTGCTTCCACGATTCCCTGCCCCTGTCTATGGCTTTATAAACCGTCCGCTCGCTTATATCCAAACGCTCGGCTATCTCGGCTGTCGAGTAACCTTCAAGGTGCATTGTTAACGCGTCGCAATCTCTGATATTAGCCCGAGTCGCTAGGTCTTTCTGTTGACGTCTAGCGACTCCAGACGATTTGCTGCCATTTTTGCTCACGATTTATTCCCCGTTTGCTGCTGCCTCCCTCTCCATCGCTGCCATAATTTGACTGACCGATGAAGGTTTGCATTTGTCCGGGTATTGCTCTTTAAGAAGCGTCACGATTTGGTTTTTAGTGCACCCGTCGAAAGCCATTTGCCTGACTTGCTCTTTGTAGTTTCCGATTTCCTGATATGTGTTTATCTCTCCGTTGGCTTCGCGCATCGCTGCCGCTTCCTGCCTCTCTTTCATGTATTTCTTTGCTTCGCTTAATTGCTCGTTTTCTTTTTCGCGAACTGCTGTAAGGTGCTGCTCTGCCGTTAAAGAGGGGTTTGGCGCTTGGCCGTCCACCGGAACGCCAATTTCCCTTGCGTAGTCAATTACAGTTTGCTGGTCGACGTTTTTCATTCTTGCAATTTGCTTGCTAGGAACGCCCTGCTCGAGAAGCAACGCAATCGACTCCGGTGCAATAATCGGATCGGTTCTTATTGGCTTCTCAACCACGGCCTTCGTTTGCTGCTTGCGGCTCTGGCGTTTTTCCCATTGCTCTCGCAATTCTTCCTGCATCTTCAAGTAGTGCGGGCTGACCGTCGGGATGTCCTCGCCGGATTCAATAACGCTAAGCACTCGCCTAGTGTCTGGCTGGTTGAACTCATCCTTCCAGTGATAAATTTTCGCAATCTGCACCGGCGTCACTTTTTGAACTCGAGCCAAGTAGCTAATGGATTCAAGCATTATTGGCCGTGGCTCTCTTTGAGCGTGTAGTAACGCTTTTTGCCAAGATTTCCATAGCGACTCGCTTCCGCCCGGATTTGCGTGATGGTCGTCGCGGAACTTGTCTACCTCGTCGCTCCATTCGTCTAATGCCAAAACAAGCGAGTAAGCCACTTCCTCGATTTTAACGCCGCCCTGTATTTCATCGCATAAAAGCGACCACTCTCTATCTAACTTCTGCGTGATTACTTTGACCTCGCGCCTTTGGAACTCTACCGTCGGCGCAGCATCATCGTTTTCCCAAGCGAGATGTTCACGCTCGAGCTCACGTACTCTGTTAGATAGCTCTTGCCAAGTTTTCATCTTAACCCCGTAGTAAGTGTTAGGCTTTCGCAACTCCTGTCACGTTCAGCCCGAGTAGTAAAATCTCTGTCGAGATAGCGTAGCCGAGTATCGTTAGTGTCGACGCGATTGCTAGGTCGGCGACTGGTGCAATTCCACCGGCGTTAGCCGACGACAATACGTACACCTCTCCCTGAGTTAAAGGTGCCGTGGCGCCGAAATCAATTTGCGTGTCTGTTCTTGCAACAACGCCGGTTTGATCGGCTGCCGCTGTCGTTAGTGATATTGCAAGTTGCCCTGTATTTGCCGGTTTTGTTGGATCGGTCGCGACCGCTAGATAGTATTTCTGATCGGTGCCGTCTTGATATAACATCTGCCCCGCTGTGATTGCTTCTCCGAACTCAACCGCGCGTACGGAGCCGGTCGTTCCTGATCGAAGCAAGTCGTTTGCTACCACTACTACATCAGCCATTATCGTTTTTCCTTTGTCTACTAAAATCGTAAATTAAAGCCGCAATAGTTTTTATTGGCCAATGCGATTTGTTAGTCGTTCCTAACTTGCCGTAAATAGTGGAAGCTACCTTTGTTGCTTGCTCCATAGTTGGCTCGTTATTACTTCTTTGCCATCTGTCCATGACTGCTTTGACTCCCGCCGTGCAATTACATGATGCAAAAAATACGGGATAGGCTTTTGCAAACGCATCACCCAAGGAAAGACTTTGCTTTGACTCTGGCTCGGCCTCTGGCATCGCACCGCCTAGTTCGGCAGTATGAAAGCCCGAACCAATGTAATGCACGCCTTTTGCGCTTTCTACTATTTGTTGAGATTCCACAACGCAACAAACCGCGTCCGCCTGTATGTAGTCCCACGTTGAACCGCCGCCTGCGTCGGGGAAATCTGGGAGCACTCCACATCCGCCTAATCCGTAAGACCCTTCGCAATACGGGTTTGGCTGCCTTGGGCCTAGGTCTGTTGGGAGCGTCATTCCATGAACCGTCGCTTGGTCCCAATTTAACTGCAATTCACCTAGGCCTTGCGCTTGACACGCGGGGATTACTGAAGAAGTTTGCAAGCACATCGTCACCGTTCTTTGCTGTGGATCCCCGTTGTTTTTCGTAAACGTGACGGTAGCCGTTCTGCAACATTCTTCTACCGATCCGTATGTAACTGTCGTCGATTCGACCCTATCGCCGTTTGTTAAGTCTGCACCTAGGGAAGCCCAAGTTATTTCGTAAGATTGGCTTGGGCAGGGATCCGGGCATTCAATGCACTCGGCACACGGATTAACTACCACCGGGCCGCAAGGGAAGCTAATTGTCGTCGGCTCTCCCGGCGCTGGCGTATTTGTTGGTCGCTCTCCCGTGCAATTACAATCTGGAATGTTATCTGGGCATTCAGTTACGGGATCCCAAAGTCCTGATTCCTCGTTATACACCCAGCTACAGTCGTAGTCGTCGCAATTACACGGGAAGCAAACATTCACACATTCCGGCGGAACAACTTGCGCTGCGCAAACTTGTATTTCCGACCGATGAAAACACACGTCGTTGCTATCGCCTCGATACGCCCCTGTTACCACGTCAATGGGAATGGTTTGAAGCGTAGCCTGCTGAGGTACTGGAGGCGCCTCACACGGAAACGCTTTTATTGGCTGATCTTCCCACGCGAACGAACATCCTGATGTCACCGACCAATCTTTAACAAATTGAATAACGGTTGGCGTGCCTAATAGTGCGGCCTCTGTAGAAACGATTTGATACGCGTGTGTGTTTGGGTCGTAAAATGCCGTTACCTTCATGTCCTCCGTAATGCACTCGCAATTCATTACGCATTTTATTCCCGGCCTGCACGGGCTATTGTAAGTTTCGCCTTGCCTTGGATCTTGCCCGTCCCAATATTCTTCAAGCTCAAACGCTCCATCTACGGAAAACTGAAAGTCTCCCGTACCTGATTGCAGTTTTTTTGCTTTAATCCATCTTGCAAATTTCCCTTCGCCAAAATAATCGTCCTCCTCTATTTTCCACAAATACCAAGCTCTTTCCGTTTCGCCTTCACCGTGAGGCGTTATTGCATTTAATGGCAATGAAGTTTTCTTTTCGCTTCTTCTTCTCAGCCTTACCTTGGAACCGCTTACAACGTCTAGCCCAAAGGGATTGTCAAACTGCAATTCCCAGCAATAGTTTTCCTCGGTAGGTCCGTCGGTCAATTCCATTGGAAAATCGACTGCCGGATACTGCGAAGTGTTAAAAAAATCGGTGTCGGAAATCTTTATGGATCCCGTCCCGTTTCCGGGCGATCCTCCCCCGGGGGAATTGTTTTTTGTTACGCAGTCAAGCACTACGCCGCGTATTTCCTTTATCGTTTGGCTACACGTTTCCACTTCCCATCGGTAGGTGTTTTCGGGAACATTGCACGCGCTAGTTGGTGTGCGGTAGTACGCTGTCCCTGTGCTTCCTGCTTTCCATTTACTTAGTTCTGCGTCGACGCAATTAACTACCTGAACTTGATCGGCAAAAACTACCTCGGCAAATAAGTTGTTGGGGTCGTTAATTTGAAGAACTGTCCCGCAAGAAATCGGGCTTGGCTCTGTTTGCCCCGGCAAGTCGTCGGTGTTTAGGTGCTGCGTTACCTCTGCCTCCCATTGGCCTGATTCGTTTGTCCCAACGGGCCTTAACACGCGAAATCTGATCCACGGATCTGAACTAATTTCGACCGGCGTACCGGATCCGCCTTCAATCGCAAACCACCCTTCGTGCGACTGGTAATAGCACGCCAATACGGTCCCGCTCGGTATTGCCGGATCTGCTGGCCCTAGTAATCCAATAGTTAAAGGCTGTGATACACCGTCGTAATTTGTTGCAGATTCGTTTGGCGTAATTGTCGCCTGCCCCGACGTTGCCCCAAGCGGTATGCCGCCGCTCTGAAGCGTCATTCTCGCCATTTCTTTATTGTGGCGGTACAAATTTGTCGACTGCGAAATGTTTACCTGTGGGTAAACGCCTACCGGGCTGCTTTGCTGTGTCGTAACGCAAGCCGGAGATTCTCCGTAACATCCAATTTTTATAAACGTGTAATCGCAAAAATGGTTAATTGCTAACCCGGTAGTAGCAGGGAATGAAGCAAACGATAAGCAAAATTGTCGCTGCTGCCATTTCCTGTACTCTGATGCAATTTCTGCTGTTAGGGCCGTCCACCTTTGCTGGCTGCCGCTGTCAACGCTTGTTCCAAAGTGCTCGAGATAAAACGTTGAGTGAATTTGCGGGCTTCCTGTTTCTCCACTTGCTGCGCCCGAAGTTGCCGTTTCGCTGTGCCAAGAACTATTGTCAAAATAATCGTAAAGTTTTCTCGCAGTGAAATGAAACTCCTCGGCGTCTGGCTGCGCTGGGTTTCCCTTAACTTCCCCGAGAACCGCCGGGAATCCTTCCGTTGCTAAAGCTGCTTGGTCACTATCTAGCGCTGTAATTGCTGCGTCTGCTGTGCTGACGTGAAACACTTCCGCGTCGGGATCGAACGTAACGCGTCGACCTGAAGAATGTGCTACATGGTCAAGCGCATATCCGGCTGATCGCGCAACCGAAAAGTATCCGGGATCTGGATATAGAAAAGCCGTAGCAGGCGCACCTCCCGCGCTGGTTACGCTCGGCGTAATTTGCGATGAAATTGCAGTTTCAACGTCAAGCCAAGTTTTCCCTTCGCTGCTTTTTACGTTTAACGGTAGTGGGTCTAATGGCTGGTGCAAAACCGCAAAACGCGCGTCAACAAATGGGCAAATCCATAGTTGCCTAGGCTCTTGCGACAAGTGCGTTGTTACGTCTAGTTGTATTGGTGTTTGCAAATACAGCTTCGCCGTAAAAGCTGTACCGTCTGCTTCCATTGACAATGTTACCGGCGACAACTGGCCGCCTCCGGGGGTCGGTATGTTACCGATTCCATCCCACGATTGGCCCCATGCTGAACTGAGAAGGTCCGGCATGTGTTCGCAGCTTATTAAAAACAATCCTCGCCCAAATCGCGACGCACCAAGAGGGTGCAGGTATGAGTTAATTGTTACTGTTGGAAGGTCTGCAAAAACTGGTGCCTCTGCAACAATTCCCGTTCCATGATTAATAGAAGCGGAAAATTCTTCGTCCGGCGTGTCGGAAAATGGCCATTCATCGGACTTGAGCCTGCGAGAAAGGTACTTGGCTACAATTCCATCGTTGTCCATAACGATAGGAATGTCCGTGCTTCCCGCCACGATTTTTATAGTTGCTTCAGTTGACATTTTTATCCGTTGGTTTCAGGTTCAGGCAGTCCCCAATCAAACGGCGTGTTGAACGTCATGCTCAATCCCATCATTTGCGTCTGTCCGATTTGCGTAAAGCCCGGTGGATCTGCGACGCGAATCGAAAGCTGCTCACGCAATAGGATCCGAGTCAACGCGGTTTGGTCGTCGGTGATGGATA
>JAAHTG010002606.1_pt1 | contig 10088 bp, 5 predicted proteins | sample 6116081 | NCBI WGS metagenome assembly JAAHTG01 (sample SAMN13939989, study PRJNA603662) | sponge metagenome | isolation source: marine sponge | host: Mycale hentscheli | place: New Zealand | collected 2005
TTATAACCATTTTACCCCATAATATACGACCAAGATTAGTAACCTCCACTGCCTCCTGAAGGAATGTTTGTTCTTCTTGAAGTACCTATTTCTTCATCTACACTAATTCGTTTTTTAGTTAGCACTTCACCATCTTTAATTAATACTAATATATCATGAGGTGAATTCATATGTTTTTTTCCTTCCATTAAGACACCTTTTAAAGGGTGAAAATGATAATAACCAATATATTCTTCATTAGTTCTTTCTACCTTTAATTCTCCACCTTTTGTGTAATTAGGATCATCATTATCTGGTTTAAAATATCTAGCATATCGATTTTTAAAGAATAAATCAAATTTAATCCAATTATATATTTTACTATTATGTTGAACTGTATTATAGTTTTGTTTATAAACATCTAATAATTTACCACATATTCTCCATGATAATTTTATTGGGGAATATATTTCAAATTGTACTTTTGGGTTTTTATCAACCATTAAAGTATAATTGGAATTATCTGTTTCTGTATATTGATAGTTATTTGTTCTTTTGAGAAAATATCTTTCAAAGTTTTTATTAGTATAATTATTCTCAGTTGGAATTGGATTAATTGAAAATATATTTTGTTTTTCAATAGTTCTTTTTCCACTTGCTCTAATATAATCATTAGAAGATAAATTTACATAAGCTGGTATGTCATCATTTGCTTCTGATAAAGCTAATCCTTCAGGTGAATCATATTTAATATTATCGGATAATGCTCTTATATTACTATCTTGAGGGTTAGTACCTGTAAAAAATAATCCTTTAGAAGTTCTCCAATAATCACCTATATACTCCTTACCATCTATAACAGTTGTAAATTCCGCCCCAGAGGTATATAAATTGGTTTCTATTTGAGATTTTGGGTAGTACATATTATCCGAAATTAGTAATTATTTTTTTATAATATCTTTTTCCATCTGGAACTCCAACAGTTAATCTTAAATAAACAGGAGCTGATATAGCATCATCCATTTCATCAAGTATTTTATCTGTAAATTCTACAATTGTTGCTAAATCAGGGGATTTAATTTTTCCAAATCTTTTTTTATTAAACGATCGATCCAACCATGCTAGAAATAATTCTTTTGCTAACTCTTCATTATCATTTCCTCCTGTAGCTGGTTTAAATAATGGTTGATTATTTGGACCAAAGTTATCAGTTAATCCAAAAATCTTTTTTACATCCCAATAAAAATTGTTTGCATTAGTGTAACTTTCTGTGTCGGTAACAGGTCCAGATGATGGAGCAACTTGTATAGGGGTACCTCCTCCGGCTACTGCATTAGGATTTGTATATCCTACTTCTACGGGTCCCCAATATTCAAAATGCCAAGCTTCATCTAATTTTGATTTTAACGATGCGTCATCCTTAGTATTATCTGATAGCCTTTCAGGGTTATAGAAACCATATCGAGCACCTAATATTGCTACAATTTTCCAATCTTCGGTTAGTCTATCATTTAAAGCACCCGCACCTGTTTTATTATTTAAAAATCCACCACCATATTTAAATTTAGCTTTTCCAAAATCTTTAACTCTTCTAATATCTTGATGTCTTAATTTATTATTTGTTTTTTCTTTAATCCATACATCTACAGCACCCCCCCAACCGTGTGGAGATTTTCCTGGTGATGCTGCACCACCACCTTTTCCACCACCGATTTCTGTTTGATAACCTTGACTTCGATATCCATTAGTAATACCAATACTATATCCAGAGGCTAAAGCATCTGATTTCCACCTTGCCCATGCCGCAGCTGGAGCTGGAGCTAATGCCCAATTGGTTAATCCATTAAATTTTTTATTATTAGCATTACCTGCTTCCCCTGTATCTACTAGAGTTGGAACAATTTGAGAATTTATACCATTTGTAAGTCCTTTAGCAGTATACCATTTAGCTAATGGGGATGTAGAATAATAGTTACTTCCATAATTATTTGGGTTGATTATTTTTGCAGGATCTCCTTCAATATTTGAACCAGCAATCCCTCCAACTCCTGGTATTATTGTTTGATTACCTGGGGAACCAAATGTAGAAGCAGCATATATTAATTCTTTATCTGTTAAATCATATTCAACTAACCTAAACGTTTCTGCTGTTAATTTTGTATTTTTAGTGTTTGCAGTAGATATAGTATTTAATTCTGTTGACCAATCATTATTTTCTATTTTGTGATTAACTTGACTAATTAAAAATTTTAAAGCTTTAGGGTATTGTTTAGGTAAAAATTCTTGTCTAATAGCTAACTGATTATATATTTTTACACCAGATAAACCATCACATTTTAAGTTTAAATCTATAGGTATAAATCCTATAGTATTAGAAGGTTCTCCTGTTTCATCATATATTTTATTACTAATAGTATTTACCCAACCTTTAAATGAATTTTTCCCTAATTTAATAAAACCTTCAGAAAATTTAAAATAATCTGGGGATGCAACTGGTGTGTTTTTTTCTTTCCCTCCAAAAGCTCGAACACAATAGGCAATGTAATTTACCACATCATCTTTAACTTCTGTTTTTTTAGCATTTTTAAGGGCTTGGTTTACTACCCACATTCTAACTTTTCTTGCATATTCATCCCAAGTTACGTTCCTATATTTTTTACTTGTAATAGGACACGTTTTAATATCTTTTGTTCCAATTAATGTAATTCCACCCCATGAAGTTGATTTTTTAGGTCTTTCTAACCATCCAAGAAAGTCAACAGCATCAATACCATAAGAAACATCTTCTACGCCTGCTTTAAATGCTGTTTCCATGGAAGATATTTGATCTAAAGTTAAAGGTGCAACTTCTCCTATTGAACCTGATAGTAGAGGCATTAAAGGAGGTTCTTCTGGGTTATCAAAGTCATAACTAAATCTATCTTGTAACCCATCATTCCATTTTGAAAAAGCAGTACCATCATAATTTTTAGTTTTTACCCCCTCAGCGGTAGATCCAATTGTTATCATTGAAGCTAATGATGGGTCTATTTTAGTGTTAAACCCAAAATCTCTTACAAAATTAGATGTTTGTTTTAGTTCTTTAGTTATTGGATCAACTGAGCCTGAAGGGTTGTAACCAAATAATTCAAAAGGGACTGGTTCATTTGTAAAATAACCCTTATATTTTGAAGATTTTTCTATACCAGGAATTGGATTTTGTTCTATAAACTCAATTACCCTATCTCTAGTTAAAACACATTCTATATTATTAATCCCTCCCATAGCATCATTTACTCCATCACATATTTTTTGTAGGAATTTAAATAAAAATATATCACCTTTTTTATTGGTCTCATTAGCTAAAACACTAGTAACAAAATCATAATTTAAATAAATATTCATTATATTACCATATATAGCATCATTATCTTGAATACCAAAATTATTAACTCTATTTAACCAAGTATAATAATTATTAATACCAGTACCACCTGTAGACCCACCTGCTGTTGTTCCATTACTAAATTGTTCCTCAGAATTAAAAGAAAATTTATCTAAAAAGAAAGGTTTTACAAAACATACTCTAGGGTCCATAGAAAATTGATAAGGATAAATAGCACAAATTTGATCACTGCTCATTTTTACCCCTAATATTTTATCTCCATTAATAGAAGGTAAAACATATTTTTCTATTTTAGCTAATAGTTCTCCAAAAGTAAGGAAAAAAGAATATTTCATAGTATTACTTCCTTGAGTACTTGTAGGGGTTAATGGTATTGCAGGTTGAGCACCTACGTTAGGATTTGGAATTACTGCTGCATTTATTTCCTCTCCAATTACTCCTAATAAACTAAGAAACCCTGTTTTATTACCTCCTTGAGACCCATCAAATTTATCTACGTCTCCAACAATATCAGAATATAAATCATAAGAAAGTGTTGAATCTCCTGCATTAGTTATAATTGTACTATTAGAAGACTGTAAACCAGCCGATACTGGAGTAGCATTTTGTTGAATACTATTATTTACTTGACCAACCGTAGCTGTAGTTTGTGGGAGATTCACTTTTAAAGATTCTATTACATCCCCAACGGTAATTAATTTTAATGTTATATCATAAGTTCCATCTGGGTTGAATTTCCAATCAAAGTTAACTACTTTACCTAAAAAACCATCATAATTTCCTTCATATGTTACTTGTTCTTTATATATTCTATCTATTACTTCTGTAAAAGGAGTTGAAGTTTGATCAAACCAATACTTTTCCATTAAGGTGGATTTTGTATTTTTATATTCACCTATAAGTTTAGTAGCAGATGCACTATGATATTTATTCCATCCCCATTCTAATAACATTGAAAAACCTAACCTTAAATAAAGTAATTCTATTAATTCAAATTGAAATCTATTATTTGCTTTAATTACTATGTTTGCTTCTCTAATAGAACCTCTATTTTTAGCTTTAATATCCGCACTAATAAGTCCTGGTGGGGGAGTAATTCCAAAAGGTACTCCTCCTAAACCATAAGCATTTGAACTATTCCATAAATTATTATCTTTTGTTACTCCTGCCCTTTGGTTATAAGTTGAAGTTGATTTATTATATTCTGATAGAGTATTAAACAAAATAGCTTTTTCTGCTAATTGTGTTCCTATAAATTGAGCGGGGGTTTCAATTCCTAAATCTAATAATCTTTGTATACCTTTATCGCTGTTCTCAATTTTAACAGAAGAACCAAGTTTTAACCAAGCATTTTGGTTACTTAAAATATTTAATTGTTTATTGTCTCTTGTTTTAAGACCATGAAGATTTTGCCTGACACTAATTTGTGCCTGAACCCATGGTTCAAATTGTTCCCCTAATATACTCATAACTCATTTCTGTGATTTAATTTAAAATATTGTGTTTGAATTGGTCCCACATCTTGAGGAATTCTAATCTGTACTCCTAAAGGTAAAAAATAGGAATTTTGAGGTAAACTTTCATTAGCTGTAGAAATAATCCACCACAATGAAGGATCACCATAATAGGTGTTTGCTAGTTGATCATACCTATCCCCTTCTTCTGCATAAACATAAATGTCAGTATTACTAAAAGGGATAGAAGGATATTTTACTGTTGTATACATTATTCTACCAGAAAATTCTTTTTTTCCTTCGGATTTAATTCTTTCTATTTGTTGATACCTCCCCATTATTTTAATTTTATCTTGGTATGTAATTTAAATTTTTAGCACCTCCAGTATAGTTATTTACTCCACCTTCGTTTGCTAAGGCAATATATCTTTCATTTCCATATTTACTAACAAATTTACTATTATCTCCAAATTTTGCTCCTTTAAAGTCATTATTTTGAACTTGTGGTAAAAAGTTATGTATTGGGTTGAATGTAAATCCTGTTACTTTTACTATCATAGGCATTTCTTTAACAGAAGGATCATTTAATATACCAGCATTATCTCTAGATACTGTATCCTCATCATCAGGAATACCTATTTCCCAAGGTGATTCTTCTGGAACTGATAAAGTTAAACCATTCATTACTCCTACTTGTTCATAACACCAACCACCTATAGTTAAAGATATTAAATTACCACCCATATATCCATCTGATGAATAATGTGGGGCATTTGCTGATGCTAAATAATTTAATTTTTGATACATTGGTATTAGCTCTTGTTTTGATTGTGCTGCTACTGTCCAATTTAATGAAATTTGTCTGTCAAACCCAGCATATTTATAAAATTTTTCACCTCGACCCATGTATGTTTGAGTATTCCATTCACTAGTATAATTATCTTGCATACTATCAATTATAGCTCTAAAATGAATATATGTCTTTTTACTAGGATCAGTATTATCTATTACACCAATTCTAAATTTAACAAAATCATTTTTAATTGCTGTACCTTGAACTACATTTCCAGATTGATAAATAGGTAAAGCATTTACTTTGTCTAATGCGTTTTTATAAGGAGCATTATTCTCTACTGTTGTAGGTGTATTATCATTTCTTCTACCTATAGTATAACTATTTCTATTTGCTTTTATACCTGGATTTCCTAAATTTACTCTTTGTTCAAATTTATTAGTGTTTGTATAAGGTAAAGAATCTGGAATTGTACTACTACCTGAAGGAGCAACTACTTTTCTAAAATCTTTTATATTGTCAGTTTTACCTGTTTTAGAAAATGGTTGTTTTTGAGCTATTTCTTGTTGTGTCCAAACTTGTCTTGGAACACTGTCTAAAACCCCACTTTTAAATTCTTCTTTAGTAGCGGTAGTTTCTAAAGAAAAACGGTCATTATTATTGTCATAAATGCTAAATGTTTTAGCTGTACCATTTGATAAAAATCCTTTTTTAGCATCATCTATATCACCTGAGAGTATAAAAGTATTACCTAAATAAGCAGCACTAGCTCCTATTCTTAAAAATTGATCATTTACTAAAAAGTTTTTTAATATTGGATCTTCTTCTGCCGCAGCTACTGTTGGGCTATTATTAATAGATCCTAAAGTATAGGATGTATTACCTCTATCAAAAGTTGTACCTACAGCTGAATCTCCGACTTCAAAATTACTTTGTTGTCTAAATTGATCAGCTGCCGCCCCTACTGACCAAGTAACTTGAGGTTTATTTCTTAAAGAAAGTGGGTTATTAATACCTGTTCGGTACTCACTTTTCATGTTAATAATAGTTTGCCCTACTCCTAATGTAGCACCTGGTCCTCCTGAATATTTGTATAATGTTTGATCACCATCTGTATTATTATCTATTTTACTTAATAGTGGTAGTAATCTACTTTTATTTCCTTCATCCCCTGCTGTTGCTATAGTATTTAAATAAGTTGGTAAACCCAAAGCGGTATTTCCATCAGGTGATCCTATAGTTGTATTTTGTAAAGGATTTAATCCTTGTTTGTTTAAATGTGCTCCTAAAGCACCACCAACAGTTTGTCCTATTGTAGATAATGGAGTATAAATCCCCTGATTTAAAGCAACATTATTTTTTAAAAATGTTTCTATTGAAGATCCAATCCTTTGAAAAAAGTTACCATCTTTATCTCTTACAGCCTGAACAAATGGTTCATATCCTGCACTTGAGTTAACATTTGTTAAAGATAAAACATTTTGTTTAGCTGTAAATAATGTTCCTATTAAGTTAATAGGTCTTCTACCATTATTAGATGCATCAATCCCTAATGGATCATCTGTATTTGTATTATTTATTCTATTTCCTTTACCAGGGTAAAATAATTGTGATATTCTTGATGCATCATTAAGAACTATTCTTGGCAGTAAGGTTCCACCTCGTAAAAGAAAATCAGGTCCACCTGTTCTACCAACATCTGATAGATCATCTGGAATTGGTCTTGTTACGAATGGTTGAGGGCTATTTCCACCTCCAACTGTATCCTTACCATACCTTAAAGATTTAAGGTTAGTTCTTAAATCAACTAAACCCATATATTACGATGGTAGATTGTTTAAATACTTTTCTCCTGCTTGAACATTTCTTTCTAAATCAGAAGGTGTTGGTAGTATTCCATTTTCCGGTGTAACACTAGCTGCATTAGGATTTCCAATAGTTGAATATTGGTCATGTAATGTTGATGTTGCAAAATCCGGTGTGTTAGGTGTTTGACCATTTAAGCTTGTTGTGCTTGCTTGTCCTGATATTAATTTGTCTAGTAATCCCATAATTGTTGTTTTATTATAAATATTAAATTATTGTACTTCGTACATATCCACAGTAGTTAATTTGCCTGCTATAATTTTTAGTAAATCATTTGTTTCTCTATTATCCACTTTAAGTGCTGGAGCATTTCCTGATAAAGGTATAACTGCTTCTGGTCCTGCTTCACCTACAATAGCTCTAGTTGGTCCTGTTACTATACCACCAGTAGCCATAAATACTTCATCACCATTGAACTTTTGTTCATTCATTCCATGTTTTGATGAATCCACTCCTACACTTTCCATCATTTTATTTCCTTGGCCTATTGTATTCTTTCCAAAAGCAAATTCGGAGGTATCAAAATTAGCACCAAAAAAGTTCATAAGTTTTTTAGCACCATAAATTACTGCCTCAACGGCATCTATAGTCAACATTAAAGGCATTAAAGCAGTAGTAATAATAGGGTTTAGTATTTTTAATAAAGGACCTATAATAGTAAATATAGAAGCCATCATATCCAGTAAAGGCATTATAGCTTCACCCACAACTACAAAAATTTCTTTCATTTTTTCCATAGAAGCATTAAATTTATCTGCCATTCCTACCTGTTTTTTTAAACCTGCGGCACCTCTTTCTTCAAGAATTCTCATCGCTTCTGTCTCACCTACTTTAGCTTTTAATGTTTCAAAATCTTTTGTGGCCGCTGCAGCTTTTTCAGCCGTTAATCCTTTTAATTTATCTTCAAGTAATAAAGTTGAGGCTAAATCTTCTCTAGTCATACCAACAGATTTAGCTAATGCCTCCTGTTGTATTCTATTTAATTCAGTAAATTCTGCAGATGAACCTATTTGTTCTGATATTTCTTTTGCTACTGTAGCTAAGTCATTATTTAATGCTGCTTGTCTAGCTTTTTCTAAATTAATATTTTTACCTAATAGTAATTCAGCTTGTAATTCATTTTCTATTGATGATTCAAAATCAAGTAAGCTACCTGCTATTGCATCTACTTTACCTAATTCCATACCTAAAGATTTAGCTGTTGCTACGGCGTCAGCTATTAATTTTGGGTTTTTACCAAATGATAATGTTGTTGCTGCTGATACTTTACCTATATCTTTAAGTAATTTTTGTTCATTAAGCAAAACACCATTTTGTAATGCTGAAACTTTAGCTTGGGCTAGAAATTCTCCTGTAATTTCTTTAGTAGTTTTATCAGTACCTAACATAAGGTTTGAGATTCCAACTAATTCGTCATTAGTAAACCCAGCCATTGTTCTAAGTTTAGTAAACTCAACAGCCATATCTTCACTTAACATTGCATTAGTACCCAATGAGTCATTAATAGCATTAAAAGTTTCTGATACTCCTTTAGATGTAACAAAAATATTACCAGAAGACATAGCAACATTAGTCATCTCTTGCTTTAAAAGAAGAGCATTGTCATAAGACATACCAAAATTCTTAGCCATGTCCGAAACTATCTTATCTGATTGTTTTATTGCTTGAAATAATTCAATTAATAAACCTACAGGTCCTAATGCTTTAGTAAGCATTTTACTTATAGCAGGACCTAATACTTTCAATCCTGCTTTTAGAGGTGAGACTGCACCTTTTGCAGCTTTAGCTCCACCTAATAATTTAGATGCTTTATTAGCTGCGGAACTTCCCGCTAATGCTTTTCCTTTTGATGAAACTAGCATTTTTTCTAAACCTAATTCCTTAATCTTTTTAGCATTAAGACCATCTAGTATTTTTCCATCTTTAGTTTTAAATGCCGCTGCTTTCTTTAGGCCATCTAATTGTTGTTTTTGGAGGGGTTTAGTTGAACCAAATAAATCAAGATTAGATTTAGCTGTTTTTTGAGCAGCTTCACTTGCTTCTTTAAATGGGTCTGATAGTGCTGATAAACCTGGAATTTTCTTAGTTAGATCCTCCATAAAACCAAAGGTTTTAACCCCTACGTCACCTTTAATTTTTTTAGTAGTTTCACGAATTCGAGCCATTGTAGCTGCAAACTCATCTGCGGTTTTTAAATTATCTTTAAATTCCGCAAGTGTTTTTCCAGTTATTCTTCCACTTTCAACTGCTATTTTTAAACTTTCATATTCTAATTTTGCTTTCTTTTCTAAACCATCTAATTTTTTATCATCAATTAAAAGTCCTTGTTGGTTTTCATAAGAAATATCACGGGCTATTTTTTCTATATTTTTAAGAGATCTTTTAGCGTACCCTAACTCTGTATTTTGTTTTGATAATTCAGCTATACTATCACGAAATGATTTTGATATATAAGATAAACTATTATTTACCTCATCTAAATCAACTTTTAGTTTTTGGATTTCTCTTCTAGCTGCCCCTATTTCAGCTTGTTTGAATATTGGAGGAGTATCCATTCTCCCTAATCTTTTATAGAGAGCATCGATTTGATCGTTTAATTCCTTAAGTTGTT
>JAAHTG010002609.1_pt1 | contig 10081 bp, 13 predicted proteins | sample 6116081 | NCBI WGS metagenome assembly JAAHTG01 (sample SAMN13939989, study PRJNA603662) | sponge metagenome | isolation source: marine sponge | host: Mycale hentscheli | place: New Zealand | collected 2005
ACCATTCTTGATATAACCTGCTGCAGTTTTAAGTGAGTCAACTGAATCATATCAGCAAAACCTATGGTCTTACTTACTATTGACTCTATTCTACCTTTGTATATTCTAGGCGCACAAATGGTATAGTTCATTTCCACCTTAGTAGTGTCGGCCATTGGCCTAGTCATGTTTTCAGCCATTTTCCAATCCAGCATCATGTCAGTTCCTAAAACTTTAACACCTTCAAATAAAACCTCTATACTCCTTGAAACCCTATCAAACTTATCGTTTTTAGGTGGATCAAATGTGTCTGGTTTTTCTAGCACTTTTTCTAACCCTTGGTCTGTTTGCTTTAGCTTAAACACTTGATCCATATAGGTTTTGTATTCAAAATATAGCACTTGAACAGTGTTCTCGTCGTAAGCACCCCACCCGTATATGTAGTTCTGGTTGCTATATGATTTTTGTATTTTAGATAATTCTTCGTCTGATATATGAGGAAACTGTTGCTTTATTTCTGATATAGTAACAGCTTTAACTTCACCTACGTAGTATACATCCTCAAAGTTTGGATCTTCCGTATATGAGTGTATCATATAAGCAGGATCTACATAGTCTAAAGTTATACCTTCTGATATATTAAAATTTGTTTTAGCAGCAGCAATACCAAGTGTTACAAGATCATAATTTAACCTACGCTTTAGTAGATCATATTTATTTTTATCTAAAGTTTGAGTTATAGCCTCTTCTTCAGCTATCTCAATAGCTTGCTTATAAGATAGTTGCAAGTGTAACTCCATTTCTTCCATTGTCTTGGGAAGATCTATTGCTGGTATATTTGTGCTAGAAACGTCTTCGCCTGTGGTTTGTTTTACTTGCTGTATAATATCCTGACCAAACATATCCATAGCTAGCTTCGTAGCGTAGTCTGTTCTTTTTTTAACAGACATGGGGTCATTTGCATATGCCTTAATATCATAATCCTTATTAGATATACCGTTAGTTAATATATCTACAAACTTAGATAATATAGGAACTGGCTTCCAGTCTAAATTTAAATAAGACAAATCACCGTTTATAGATAACTCATCTTTATACTTTTGTGTTGATTGTTCTCCTCTAGCATAAAGTCTACGCTCGTGGTAGTTGTTGAAAGAAGTTAGATATCTGTTTCCATTAGTTCTACCTTGTGCAAACCACTCCGACTGTATAGCATCAGCAACTTGCGAACCATACTTAAGACTTAATTTTTCCTCCAAAGGTACTACCTGATTGGGAAACGCACTATTAGCATTATAATTTATATTCATTTACTTTATAATTTTAGAAGCAATACCGGTGTTATCATATTTTTTTATACCTAAATTATAAGATATAATTTCTCTTTTTGGTATGGGTCTATATCTATTTTTATTGCAAGCCATAAGAGCTAGTCCAGAGCTTATAGATGCATCATGCTTTGTTCTGTTGTTTATGTTAAATCTACTCCAGTCGTTTAATGTTCTTTGAAAATACATATCACCATAACCTTTGTCTTGTAGACCTATAAAGTTTTCTATATACGTTTCTATAGCAGCGGCATGTGCTTGCTTTATGTCTTCACTTGAGTTTGGTATACCACCAATATCTCTTTCTGTTACTGACAATTTATTGTAGATTTTATCTGGTCTGTTCATAGAAAAACCTCTATACCCTCTACGTTTAAAGTGGTATAGTAATCTAGGCTTATTGTTTTCGCACAGTATAGGCATTCCATAAAATACACAAGCCATTAAAACATCTTCAAAAAATATCTCAGCTGTCTGAGGTCTTGCTATATATTCTAAAAAAAAATGATTAGGCGGAACATCAAGCATACTAAAACTAGTTAAACCATGAAGAGCTCCATTGGATCCTCTGTTGTCAACTGTACCTGATATATCATAGCTATCACAACCAAATGCACCTAAGCCATCATTACCTGGGTATTTAACCCCACTCTTTACTATCACACGATTTTGTAGGTTTTCAGGTGGAACCCAAGTAACTAAAAATCTACCGCTATTGTTTGGAACAAATATAACACTAGTATCTTTTATACCGTCTCTCCATTGAAAACTACCTTTGGTGACTAAAGAGCTATGTTTTAAATCACCATTAAAATCTATTTGTTCGTATATTTTAGTTAGGTTGAATAGTGACTGTTTTGCTTCGTCTCTAAACGCGTGATCTTCTGTTCTTGGAAACTGTCTATAAAATTCATTTAAAGCGTCTTGATCTCCTTTTAAACCATCAACTTCGTTTTGCCAATACTCTATAACACCTAAATCTATAGGGTTTCCATGTGGCCCTATAACTTCTTCTTCTGGTGTGTCGAATACAGGTACGCCATAAGAATCAATGTATCCCTCGTAGTTCCATTCCATAGGTATGAACAAAGAATAGAGTCCTGAGCGAGTCTGTCCGTTGCGGTTTCTTTTTGTAACATCTGAATCATAGTAAAGTTTTTTAAAGTTTTCTCCACCTTTATCTAATGAGTTACAGGTGCTACCCATCATGCACTTACCTATTACTCTGCTACCTAATCTAAGCGTTGTTTTCGTAACCCTCCAGTTGTTGAGGATGTTGTTTGGTCTTTCCCATTTACCCGATTCATCGTGGACGAGGAGTTTGAGTTTCTCACCATCGTACGAGTTGTCGCCCGTGTTCTTCCAGTCGATCGTGGTGTCAAGGCCTGTGATCTCTTTGACCGCTGCGTTTGTGTCAAGTTTCTTACGTGTAAACTTTGAGGCGGGGACTCTGTATGCGAGCTCGGTTTTTGGCCTGTCCATACCGTCCTGTATTGGTTTGAAGAAGAATGGGTAGTTGACCGAAATTGGTACCACCTTATCTGTGAACATCGATTTAGCATCAGGGCCCGATTTGGACAATATCCCATAGCGTGAATCCGAGGATATAGTTGCAAGATTGACGGTTTCAGCTGAGGACATAAAGGAAAATCCTGATCTACGGTTTTTAAGATAACACATTCCATAAGACCGTTGGTCTGCCTTGCAAGCTTCCCAGAATATAAAGAACAATCTATTTGCTTCTCGAAAGTCTGGCTTCCCAACATCAATTTTGGACCACTGCAAGTACATAAAGTGAGTACCAGTAACGTAAGTATCCAGATCCTTATTATTGAACCAAAAACCTTGTTCTCGTCTAGTAAACTCTTTATCGATGTAATCATACCATTTTTCTTTGAAATCTATGGGGTAGTTTTCCCAGTCAAATATTGTTTTTATTTTCTTTAGCTCATTTGGTAGTTCTGTTCTTTCCCAAGACTTTGATTTAAACTTAACAACGTCTTTAGGTTTTGGCAATGCAATCTTTAGGTTTTGTATATCGTATATCTCACCTATTTCTCCTGTCTTACTTATAACAACAACGTCATGCTCCTTGTTGTAACCGTACTCCCATTTCTTATACCTATTATTCTTTTTTATTATATGAGGTTTAATATGGTCATCTACTATTTTATATAAACTTTGAGTATACATTATTTAGACCTCCCCTCTGCAAAACCTTTGAAAGTTTTTTCTTTACTTTCTCTAGGCTTTTCATTTAGTATAGCTTCTTCCTCTTGAATCCTTTGTAATATTTCAAAAGCATCGAATATAGCAAGCTTCTTAGTGGCTGCTGCATTTTTTAATCTGTCTGCTGATATGTCGTCATCTGAATCAACTATAGCTTCTTTAGCTACTTTTATTAACTCTTCAACGGCTTTCTGCCCAGCTAGGATTATACTCTTCTTCGTCTTCTTTATATCCATGTTCTAATAAAATATCATTTGATTTCATACAATATAAACGTTCTCCGTCTATATTAAACTCCCATTCAGACCCAGCTTTAAATGTTACTATATGCCCTGGAGTTATCCTAAGCTCTTCTAAGGAGCTATTACCTATTTTTAGTATACCAATATTGTTTGCTTCTTTATTGTTTCTTAGAAGCTCTGTTTCTTTTATTGGTATTATAAAACAACGGTCGTTTATAGATCGCCACTTTTCTTTTCTTTTATATAGGTATACTTGGTCAACACTAGCAAAGTACAAATCGTCTTTAAAATAAGATCTACTATTCGTTTGCTTACCTTGCATGTTATAAAATCTTCTAAAAATATTCTGATGTATTACAACTATATCACCCTGTTTAACAGGCGTTGCAATAGCGAGAGGTGTTGATACTACTTCAGCAAATCTATTTACAAACTTCCAACCTTCTATTTTAGTATTTAAAACTAATTCAGTGTCTCCTATTTTTTTTGTATTTGCATATCTATCACCTATCGGCTTAACGATAAAATCATATACACTTTTCATTAATACTTTATATCATACTCTATAGATATAGCCATGTTAGAATTAAACTTCTTCCATGGTAACACCTCGTCGTTTTTTTTAATGTAAATGTTATATGATGAATCCTTGTCTTCTAGTAGAATATGAGATATAGTGTGACCACCGTAAACCTCTTGACCTACAGAGTAGTGCATAGCATCATTTTTGTAATCAGCACCTATGCTAATTTTTCTTATGACATTATCCATCTTTCTCTATTTTAGTATATGTACCATCTTCTAAGTTAATGTTGATAGCTCCATATTTTCCTTCAAGATCGTTTTTTACTTCTTCTATATCTTTGTTTAGAGCTGCAACCTTGTGAAGCAGTCCATGCTTTTGAGTTTCTAGAACACCAACATTGGTTAACACTTCGTTTAGTGTTTTTTGTTGCTCTACTACTTTTTCTAATTCTTTGTCTTCTATTTTGTTCATTTGATTTAATTTAATTATTACTTTGAATTTTTTTAGCTTTCTCCCAGCTACGACCTACAAAATAAGCACCGTACACTGTTACTAAAAGGGTTTGAAATATTGGTATATACTCTTCCGCTATTTTAAATTGCCCTACATTACCATCAAAAAACGCACACACAGTAAATATAACTGTTAAGTATATAAGAACCATAGGGCGTATATTTTTAGAAAGCATACTATCTGATGCCATATCTGAATTCCACCTTTCGGTTACTTGCGATTGGGCTTCACTATCTGCTTTTTCTAGTATTTCAACCATTAGCCTTTTGGCCTCAAGTTTTTCTTCCTTGGTAGTTGTAAGCTTATCGATGACGCCACCAACTTCTTTGATGACGCCACCTGTAAGCCATTGAATTATTTTGTCCAATGTTATTTATTTAATTTAATTTCTAATACTTCCTTTCCATTTGGAAAAATGTAATCATACCCTGGATACATAATAGTAGTGTAACCTCTGTCGTCAATACCTAAAACCTTATGCTCAACACCTTTCATGGTAATCTTATTACCAGCTATTAAGTTAGATTTTTTATTTACGTCAGGACTATTTTTTAAATATCCTTTTTTTGAGTACATTAGTTTTTTGGGTAAGTTGCTTTCTTTCTTTTAACCTTTTCTGCTTCGCTAATATTAACCGCACTTGGATCAGTTTCTTTGGTGAAAGTAACACTTCTAAAATTATTTGGCAGTGTATTACCTCCAAGTTCTTGAGCTAGTTTAGCATACCCACTGTCTTTATTGACATCTATTTTATAACCTTGTGGATTTTCTTTGGTAATACCAGTTGTCAAGACCATTCTTTCTCCACTCTTAACATCTTTCATTTGAGCAGGTCCATTTTTCATTATGTCAGCTACTTTAGCCGCTCCTTTTTGGTAACAGTTTTTTCTTCCAGGTCCAAACTTCTGAGAGTACCCCATTCTTCCAGGTCCTGCTGCTTTTGTTTGATCCGCAGCTAACTGTTTTCCTGCAGCAGCTGGATCTTTAGCGGCAACACCACCACCGTCTTGATTTGTTTTCATCTTCTTTTTTGGTGCTCCAGCTTTTTTAGTGGTAGCATCATATTTCATGTTTTTAGGCATATTGTTTATTTATTAACGTTAATTTTTCTTAATATATATACTTCGTTTGGATATGTAGAGTATGTACTTGAGATTGTGTTATCGTCTAACATTTTGTATTTTATCTCTGCTCTATACCCGTTATCTTTGTTATGTATAGTTGTAGTTAACTCACTACTCGTTTGGTTTAATATATTTTCTTCTAATGTTTTTAACTCGTCAAAGCTAGTGTTTGTTATTGAAAGAACAGAGTATTCACTTGCTAAAATAGTGGTTACGTACGTTGTTCCTTCAGACTTCCACATACCATTAAATTTCTCTTGAGCTTTAAGACTTAATGAAGATAGTGTAATAAATAATGCAATAAATAAGTTTTTCATATAATTTGATTTAATTGTTATTCTTTATTATATGATTACACAAAATATTAATAAGCTACTTTTTCTCTGCAGCATATGCTGCTTTTTCCCAAGGACCTTTACCTGCTTGCATAACAGAGTAGTCATATTCTTTTCCTTTGAACATAACCTTACCAGCACCAACATTGTAATCTAGTTCACCATTTTTAAATTGGTCAACGTGTACTTGTTCATGTGCTATGGTATTATCTAGTTCTTTTTTGCTAGAATTTTTAACAGCATCTTCGTTTAAAATAATAACTCCATTTTTAGGTGTTCTTGCAAATACGGGATCATCACCCATATCTCTTTCAAACACAGATGTACTCATTTTATTGAGATCAAAAAAAGGTTTTATATTAAATGCCATTCTTGTTTCTATAAGGAAATTTGTTATTGAACCACTCTTGTCTGTTATTACAACCACAATTGATATTAAGCCCGTCAGAGACAATGTCAACGACGTGCTTAATACCTGTTTTGTGTGTAAAGTTAGCTATGCTATCTCCTAGTCCTTTAGGTTTCATTATTTCAGAAGTTCGGTTTATTTGGGTGTTACATCGTTTGATTGCCACACCACCTGGTTTATGTCTCCGTAGTTGTGTGGTACGGAAACTAAGCCACCACCAAAATCTATAAGAGCATTATTGATACCCTGTAGTAATCTTTGTGCTCTTGGATAAACATCTTCATCTTTAAAGGGTGTAAGGTATATATTTAGAGCTATCAAGCCATTAGGAAATTCTATTGCCTTCTCACCTGTATTTACAATAGCATCTGTGTTGTTGAAATATATTGATACTACTGGAGCTTTCTTTTCACCAGACAACTCTGCATACATAATCTCATCACCGTTTATTAGTACATCATTTACGAATCCTGGTATTTTAATTCTTTGTGACATAATTTTTTGTGTTTTAGTCGTTTATATTTGTTTTTTAGGTTTGTACAGTCCTATCTGTTTTATTATTCTGCTGGTGGTACTTCCGCGTCTATTGGGTATCCAAAAAAGCTATGTGCTGACATATCCCCTGGGTATACCGCATAGTCTCCAAAATCTAAACCATCAACACTACTCATTACATCAACGGCAAATCCTGGATAGTAAACTGGATTTTCAGGGTCTGTTGTTTGGTCTTTGTCTACAACCTTACCAATATAAACCACTGCCGCCGTTGTAGGTGCAAATACGATATCTTCTTCGTTTAGTACTAAAACACCTATACTCAATAAATAAGTTGTTCCTTGTTGTTCAGTATCAAATACCGCTTTGTATATTTTCATTATATTGTTGTTAATTCTTGTAATTCGCTATCACTTAAAACCTCTTTGTAAACTACAAGTGCTTTTGTTTTTCCAAAGAAAATGTTGCCGCCTCCTGTTGGATTTGAAAACCTTAAAGTATCCATTCCTATAGGTAAATCATTAGTTGCTACAGAGCCTTCTTCAACTCCATTTATCCAAACACGCAAATTTGTAGCATTCCAAACTAAAGCAATTTTATTATTGTTTGTTTGGTTAACTCCATTTATAGTTTTAATGGCATAAGTGCCACTATTACCTCTAATAAAAGAAATAATCCTACTTGCAGTAACATCATATCTCCACATAACTAGATTGTCGTTAGTTGCATCTGAAAGTGATATAACTCTATTACTACCACCATTAACTAATGCACTACCCTCAAAATATAGTGTTCCCTCTGTTGAGTTTATAGATGCTAAACTACCTCCATTGTTACATACATCTTGGTTACGTGTTACTGATGTTCCCGATGTGGGGATGTAAGATGTTGCGTAGGTTTGCTCCTCAACTTGAAAACCCCAAATAATAATATCAGCAGATGTTACAGCTGAATTTCCCCGTATTTGTATACCGAAATTTTTTGCACCACTTGATGTAACAGTATAAGTATGTGAAAATCGTTGATATTCTTGAGTAAGAGTAACAGAAACTTGCTGTACACTTCCCATTCTTAAAACAACTTCTTCATTTGTTGCGGTCGCACTTTTGCCATAAAAAGACATTGTAAATGTTTCTCCAGATGTAACATTAATATTTGCATAAAGGTTTGCTCTATCTCCGTTTGCAGTACCTACCGCATTAAATTCTGCACGAGATGCGTTGTTAGTACCATCTGGTGATGTTGCATAATTAGATGTTATAATTGTATCATCTGCTGCACCACCCCCAACTTTTGTCCAAGTAGCATCGCTAAAAAGTTCAGATTGTGGTATTAAGTTCGTACTCTGAGGTTCCCACAACCAACTACCACATCCACTATCTGGCACTACTTCCTGACCTAGTACTTCTTTTACAGATATACCTCTTAATTTTAATGTAGTAGACAAGCCATCTGTTCTAAATATTAAACTTGTACTTGCGTCAGCAACAACCTTATAAGTATATTGCCCATTTGCAGAAACAGCACTTCCAACACCTAAATCGTGTGGTCTTAATAAAAATATAGAACCATCAACATAATCATATATTTCAAAATCTATTTGATATGTTTTCCCTATTGTTAAAAATGATGTTTGAATAATTATATTTTGATTATCTGATAAACCAACTATATCAGATGTATCATTGCCATTTGTAATCAACTCACTTCCTAGTGCATCTTGGTAACTGAAACCCTCGTAGTTTATTCTAGGGAGATTGGTATCGTCTGTTATTTCTATAACTGATATGTTTGTGATAGAGCCTATGAAAGATAAAGAGCGTAATATTAAAGACTGCCCCGCTCCAGCAGTATAATAAATTGTGTGTGTCCCGTTTGATTGTGGAAAATTTGTTGTATTATTTTGTAACTGCAAATTACCAGAAACAAAATCTTCTATTTGTAAACTTACTTTATAAATGTTACCGCTTGTAAAAACACTTGATTGTACTAAATCTGTATTAGGTAGAGAGCCACTACCATCGCTTATAGCTTTATTCTCTCCAATACTCCACCCAGTTTCCAATGTCCAATTCTGCCCTACTTCTTTAACTGATATGTTTGTAATAGAGCCTATAAAATCTGTACCTCTAAATTTAAAGTTGGTGTGATTTGCAGTAGCTACTATATATTCAGTATAAGTACCATTTGCATTTCTTGTAATCCCCGTAATTGTGCTACCACCCGAAATACTAAATCTAATACTACCACTAACATAATTTAAAACATCATAAACAATTTTATATGTTTTATTTGTAGTGAAATTATTGGCTTGTGTTATTTCTTCACTACTTCCATTTGCACCATTACCATTTGCAACACTATCTCCAATTGTCCAAGTATTTTCTATTATCCAATCTTGACCAACCTCTACGCAGCTAACGTTGTCTATTGAGCCTGTTGTTGTGCCTATTGAAAATATAAAAAATTGGCTTGTGCTTGTAGGTGTTAAATATATAGTATAGTCTCCATCGCTTGTTATATTTTGACTTTGAACGCCACCAAAAAATACCCTAAAAGCACCTTGCGTTAAATTAGATACACTAAAAGTTACCTTATATGGTCTATTTATAGATTGCCCTAAATTAAATTGCTCTAATCTTTCTCCATTTAAAGCAGATACTGCATTTGCTTTGCCATTTGAAATATTCCAATTTGCCCCTAAAGTCCAATCACTATCTGTATCAAACGAGCCATTGGTAATTAATTGACTACCCTCTTGAGAGAAACTACCATTACTAACCTCTTCGCTACCTAACTCACTAAAATCGCCGTTTTGCACTAAATTACTAGATAGTATTTGTACATTCTCAACTAACCCTTGTGCGTTAACACGGGTCGCCGCAGAATTTCTGCTGAAGT
>JAAHTG010000466.1_pt1 | contig 10080 bp, 17 predicted proteins | sample 6116081 | NCBI WGS metagenome assembly JAAHTG01 (sample SAMN13939989, study PRJNA603662) | sponge metagenome | isolation source: marine sponge | host: Mycale hentscheli | place: New Zealand | collected 2005
GATACGTTGTCATAGAGAACCGCCTCGACACCCGTGTTAATTAGGGCAATAACCTCAGTTGTTGCAGAGGCAGTAAAGCTAAATACTACTGTTCGTGCCAAAACTCCGAGGGCAGAGGCGGGTCCTGAGGTTGCAGCTTGAATGTAAGTATTTGCGGTAGATGAACCAACGCCAACCGTTATGCTATACACCTTACCAACAGTAAGACCAGACACAGTTTTCCTTGCTTGGTCATATCCATTCGAAGAAGTTAGCTGGAGTTTCCCTGACACCCAAGCAATTGCGCCTGTACCTATCGGAGTCCATCCACTAATACCTGTAGCAAAGTCACCATTCGGCACTAGCTCAGCACCATAGCCGTCTGTCATTGTAGCTTGACCTGCACGAGTGTGAGTTACAGCAGGGTTAAGGGTAGTGTTTTCACCGCCTGTCCTGTAGTAGTTCTTCTCGAAGTCAAACACTAGAGATGGGTCAAAGTTGTTTACTGCGTATGATGATAGAGATGACAATGAAAAAGTTAAAGTACCATTACGTAAGTCTCTCATAGCCTCATAGAAGCTACCGTACTTCTCAGTCAGGTACTTGTGTATTCTATCATTCAATGAGCCTGTGTAACCTAAGTCACCCATAGCCTTGTAGTGCATATCGTTAATTGAACCAGTATAACCTTGGCTCCTGAAGTACTTGAAGTCTTCATCTGCTGTAGGGAAAAATAACAATGTGTGGGGGTATCCTCTTTTTTAAATCTACAAAGAGAGAAAGGTCATAGGGCTTACTAGAAGGAGTAAACTGTAAGCTAGACGGGAATCATCTCTTTATTACTTTAGTTGGCTCTTGTTAAGCCTAGTCGTTTAGCATCATCTGATAGTAATGACAAAGCTTCTTTATTCATGTCTTCTTCTTCTTTAGCCTTGAGTTTCTTCTTGGCTACTGTAGCTGCTTCTTTGTCTAACCAACCCTTATCTAGTAATAGCTTGGCTGCACTAAAGGAGCTTCTACCTTTTGTCTTCATCTCTTCAGCTATAGCCTTGATAGCTTCTGACTTGACCTTAACCTCTACTTCTTTTCTCCATCTTAATATGTGGATCTTAACGCCTGATGCATTGGACACTTTCTGCCATATATCCCAGGAACCAAAGACTGTCAGAGCAAACTCGTACTCTGTTGGGTCAGCTGGAGCCATCTGTAGGTATAGCTTCTGTAATGACAAGTACATCTTGCCGTGAGCCTCTAGGTCTCTATCCTTGAGAGTAAACACAGCATCCTCTGTATCTGAGTAACATAACTCATAGAATAAACTCTTTGTCTTTGTCTTACCGTTAGAGCCTTTGAAGTTTTCGTACTGGAACATCATGATGGTTTACTGTATCTTTCTTTTATTTTTTAGGCTAATTAACGTAGTATACCACAGGTGTGATATATATGTCAACACTTAAATTATTTATTTATAGTATTTCTTAAATATTACTTAAAGGGTATTGACACAAGTGCAAATAGGGTGTATAATTTCATTACTAGCCGCCAGGCGGTATAAGTATATATACTATAGCTATACCAAGGTATAATCCATTACTCTAATGTTTATCTAAGCTTGGTAGTCTACGCAAGGTACTTACTGTAGAGCTTAGGGACACGTTCAGATTCTACTGTAAGCACCCACCACCCACAAGATATTACATGCAGCCCACCACTGGTTAACTCCTCTGGTGGGTTTCTTTTTGCATCCTAGGGAAAATCTTTAGAAAATGTTTTGGTGTAATGTACATATAGAAGGATACCCCCGAGCCCCCTTGGTCAATACCCTAGTGTTGCACAAATGTTACACCCCAGGTAGTTGCAAAAGTATCACACTGTGGTAAATCCATCGCAGTGTTGCAGGAATGACACAGGGATGCTTAAAGATTGTTAGGGCAATAACACCAAGTAAATACAAATGGATTTAACCCACTGTAATGCATGACAAATCTAGGGACAATGCAAACAGATTGACACAATGAGACACGTTCATTTTATCCGGGTATTATATAGTAGCAAATTAATTATCATTTATTTTATTTTATGTATTGACATATTGAAAACCTTACATCTATATTAAGGAACAAACAAAATATAAAAGGAATTAAACACAATGTTATTAGATAGACAAAAACAAACTTTATTCGTCACATCAGACAACTACCCGTTTTATTTGCAATTAGATGGCACTCTAACAGATACACCTAATGTAAAAGATTGTAGCATGACATATGAAGGCCTAACGCAACTTTTTGAAGCTGACCCGGATACAAGAATAGGTTTTGAAGCTGATCGTGTACACTTTAAAAAGGCGTTAGAGAATTCAACATGGTAGATCAATTTAAAACAGATTGTGCACTTGAAGCTTACAATGAAGAATTTAATTATTTTGCTATTGAAGGAGGCGTTGGTTTTATATCTTTATGTAAGGAATTATTTACAGAAGACAATGGAAAGAAAGAAGCCGGGTTAATAGATTGGCGATGGATAGAAAACAGACTGGACGTCCAGTAAGTAATAGTTAACTTTAACATTAGCATTCTTTTGGGTGCTAATTGTAGAATTAACTCTAAACCAAAACAGAAAGAAATAAAATGAGAACATTATCAAACATGATTAGAACAGCACACGAAATCAAATCTATTGCAGGAGGTACGCCTGAAGAAATAAAAACGGCAGTTGCATGCATAACATCTTGTAGCATGTCAGGAGGATTAGAAGATACTTTACTAGATATTGATGGTGCTGAGTGGCGTTTTATAAATGACAATTACATCGATGCAATACAGCAAGATGAATTAGCTAGTGATGAATATATTCTTGGTTGTTTTTATGCGTCTTTCTTAGCTAGATATATTGATATGTCAGTTAAGCAAATAGAAGACGCACAAAAAGCAGAACAATACGAATTGATAGGTAAACTTGTCATTGCGTCAGGTAAACTAGAAGAAATTCAACAAGGTTATGTTTCAGGAGATGGATACGGACATCACTTTGCACACTATGATCATAATCAATATGAATTAGAGGCTGTTTGTTATCGCATGTTTAGAGTAAACTAGGGATTTATTATTATTGGTGTCATTCACTAACGAGTGACACTAGATAATATTAAACCAAACAGAAAGAAAAACAAAATGCAAACAGTTGGAAATAGTATACTTAAAAAAGAAATAGAATTAAAAGGCATTAGAAAACTTTATAATAATTCTAAACTAAAAGAAATGTATCTAGATTATGTAAATAATTTTATAACTGTGGATAAATTTAGTTGTCATTATGATTTAAAATATACTGAAGCTTTACACGTTATAAATTTAGGTAAATCAATACATGTAACAGATATTCAAATGAGTGAAGGGAAATAAAATGAATGTATTAAGTTTATTTGATGGTATGAGTTGCACACAACTAGCCCTAAAATCGTTAGGCGTTAGGCCAAAAAAATATTACGCCGCCGAATGGGATAAGTACGCCTCGAGCATCACCCAAAAGAATTTCCCGGACACAATACCACTAGGCGACGTCACAAAGTGGAAAGAGTGGGGCGTTGACTGGTCAACCATAGATTTAGTTGTAGCAGGTTTCCCTTGTCAGTCTTGGTCAATGGCAGGGGCTAGGTTAGGCGACAGAGATGCAAGAGGTCAATTGTTTTGGGTAACATTAGATATTATTCAGCATGTATTAGAAGCTAATCCAAGAGCTAAATTCCTCATGGAAAATGTAAAGATGAAATCTGACTTCGAGCAATACATCACGCACCATACTCAAGAGGCGTTAGGCGTGGTCAATAAGCATCTAATCAATAGTGCCTTAGTATCTGCACAAAATAGGCAGAGATATTATTGGACAAACATAGAAGGCATTGAGCAACCTAAAGATAAAGGCGTATTGCTTAAAGATATATTAGAAAATGGTGTAACAGATAGAGAAAAATCTCATTGCATTGATGCTAACTATTTTAAAGGTGGTAACTTAAAGAGTTACTTTGAAAAGCATAGGCGACAGCTAGTGTTTAGCCCTAATGGTTTGTGTCACGTAGGAGATGCTGACTTAAACGGCAACCAGTCTATCAAAAGAGTTTACCACCCCGAAGGTAAAGCACCTACCCTTACAACTATGGGTGGTGGTCATAGAGAACCTAAAGTAATAGACGTTGATGATATGACATGGCGTAAGCTAACACCATTAGAATGCGAACGTCTTCAGACAGTGCCAGATGGATACACTGAAGGCGTTAGCAATACCCAAAGGTACAAGATGCTAGGCAACGGCTTCACTGTCGTTGTAATAGCCCACATTCTAAGCTATATGGAGCAAGTAAAATGAATAAATCTTTAAGCTATTGCCCTAAGTGCTTAGTCAAATCCTATAGGCGCAAGCTAAAAGTAATTGACACAAGGGAATACTTTAAACTAGGCTACCCGTCAACCAAACGCCGCAAGAAATGTTTGACCTGCGGGTATAGAGTTAATACAGTAGAAATACAATTAGAAAAGGAATTAGTTAAATGATAAATAGATATGTAGTAAATACGATTAGTGACAAGAGTGGAAAGCTTGTTTGTTATGAGACTGTAAGAACAAGAGAGGATGCTTTACGAGTTGTCAAAAGGTATGCGGCAATCAAAGGAATAACAAATGAGATCCAGGAGGTAAACAAATGATGGACGTACAAGATAGACTTAGGCTTGCACATGAACTGGTATGCAAGCAGGAGAACAAAAGGATGCGTGAAGTATTCAACATAAGAAACTATAAGGAAGGTGACCAATGGACAGCTCAAAGGAATAGGCAGGAGACAGGTGCAAAAGGCGGTAGGAATAACAAACTTAAAAGACTATGGGTCAAAGAAAGGAATACAAAATGAGTAGATACTTTAATACAACCAAACATAAACGAGACAAACAACGAAAGGAAAGACTAATGAATGCATTAGTATACCTAACACTAGCCTTCGCAGTTATTGGTGTCATGTACACGTTTAGCTTGGCGTTAACTATAGTATGGGGGTGGGTGTTATGAACCATACACTTAAACTTGAAGGAACTTACACAGCCTTTGCCCATGCATACGTTGAGCTACCCAAAGGTATGACAGAAAAGGATGTAACCTACGTGTATGACAAATGGGGTACACTTTACGTTGAGCTGAGTGATGGTAGTGTACTGGAACAACTAATAAATATAGATATGTTTGATACTAAAAAGCTAGACTACTGTAACGTATACTCAAATGATATGGAGCTGTTAGATGTCTAAGGATACACCATTACATAAATACCATGATGATTTAATTAAAGAGATAGATGATGCTGTATGGTTGGATAAGATGCCTACAGTAGATGATATAGAAGAAGACTATAGCTATCTTAAAGAATTAACCTATAGAACCCTTGTCAGGGACAAGCCCTAGGGTATCAACATTTGTGTACCTGTCAAGAGTAAAAGGAAAATAAAATAAATGGAATACAAAACGTACATAATGAGAGGCACTAAAGAGATAGAGGTGACAGGTGATGTATACCAGGATGGCATAGGCTATTGGGAAGAACACCAGTTCGTAGTTGAACGAGTGCCAGAGTTTTATATAACAGAGGCATACAATAATGATAGTCGAAAGGCGGTGGCCTTAAAGTCGTTGACATCTAAGGAGATACTGTGCATTTTAGACATGTTTACACAAGATTATTGGGATCAGATATTATGAGCAATTGGTTAAGCCACAAAGAATGTCCATATGAGGACTGCGGAAGCACCGATGCCTTCAGCTACAACTTAGAGAGTTGTTCAGGCAGGTGTCATAGCTGCGAAAGAAAATACCCAAGGACTAAGGATAAGAAGTTTGAATGGGCATCAGAAACATACCCTGTCATGGGGCAAGAACAAGAGAAAGATGATTGGGATATGAACCAACACCAACAAACAAACATAAAGCCAGTGCCTACAGAGGTACTGACACCTGTCTATAGAACTGTCAGGTCTATCAGTGAGCAAACCATGAGGTACTATGGTGTCAAGACTTACCTAGACAGCAATGGCAAAGAGGTTAAGCAGGAATACCCATACCCATCCGGCGGTATCAAGACTAGGTTTTTCCCTAAGGAGTTTAGAGCTACCAACCTCAAATCAGATGAGCTATTCGGTATGAACCTATGGAATGCAGGGTCAGGTAAGATCGTAACTGTAACAGAGGGTGAGCTAGATGCTATGTCAGCCTACCAAATGTGTAACTCAGAGAAGTATTCATCAGCCTTTGTGTCACTACCATCAGCTACCCCAAGTAATAAGCTATGGGCTAAGGCAGCAGATTGGTTAGGGTCATTCAGTAAGATCATACTGTCGATAGAACATGATGAGCAAGGCAATGCTGTAGCTCAAAGGATAGCTAACCTATACCCTAACAAGGTGTACCGTGTACAGCATGACAAATACAAGGATGCTAATGAGTTCCTTGAAGCAGGGGCACGTAAGGAATTTTATAATGCATGGTTTAATGCTAAAAAGTATACGCCCGAGAACATAATCAATACATCAGATCAGTTCTTAAAGATGTATAACACGAGTGAGAGCCATGTGTATGTAGAGACAGGCGTCCAGGAGTTTGATGACCTATGCATGGGGCTTATGCAGGGACACTTCACATTGTTTAAGGCTCAGACTGGTATAGGTAAGACAGAATTCATGAGATACCTAGAGTATCACATACTAACGAACCACCCTGAGATAAGCATTGCAGCATGGCACATGGAAGAGACAAAGCTAAGATCAATACTTGGCTTGGTGTCATACGAATTGAACCAGAACCTAACCCGTAAGGATTTAATAGCACAAGACAGTGCAGAACAAAGGGTACAAGATGCTATCGTTAAGCTAACCAAGGATGAGAGGCTGTATCAATTCTTTTTGAATGATGAGGATGATCCCCTTGACATACTAGGGCATATACGTTACCTCTCTCAGGCTTGTGGTGTTCAGTACATATTCTTTGAACCTATACAGGACATAGCAGCTAACATGGGCGGTGATGAAAGCAAAGAACAATTCCTTGCTGATCTATCTGTCAGATTATCTAAGCTTGCAGCTGAACTAGGCGTAGGCATTGTAACAATCGGGCATACAAATGATGATGGTGCTGTTAAGTACTGCCGTATGATAGAACAAAGAGCATCTGTTGTTGTAGAATTACAAAGAGATAAGATGTCAGAGGATGTTGACGAAAGGAATACAACTAAGTTGTTAGTCACAAAGAATAGACCAGTTGGACCAACAGGATATGCAGGTCAACTTAAATTTAACACAGATAGCTTTACCCTATCAGAAAAATACGGGGAGTATTGATGGAACAACTACTAGAATATGATCCGTTAGTGTACACAGCAGCAGGAATATATTTCTTGGGTGTTGTCAATCACTACGTCCTGATGAACACCATACACATCATACTTAAAGCACCAAGGGATATTAACTCTATGAAGTTTAGAGCTGTTGTGTGGCCTTACGAGTTAGGATTAAGTTTATGGATGACGTTTATAGATAGAGGTAACGAATGAGCATACTAGCAATGGACATCGAGACAGATGCATTAGATGCTACCAAGATACATGTGATCTGTGCTCAGGATGTTGACACCAAAGAGAAGTACCAGTTCCTTAACGTGTGTACCATACCTGAAGAGGCTAAGGCGTTCATTAAGTTATGTAATGAAACAGATAAGTTTATATTTCACAATGGGATAGGGTTCGATGTTAAAGTTATCAATCGTTTGGTACAACACGACTTGATTAATCCATCGGACATCATTGATACTCTTATCATGTCACGCCTGATAGACTACAGCATCAAAGGTGGCCACAGTTTAAAGGCATGGGGTCAAAGGTTAGGTGAGTTTAAGATTGGCTTCGATCAGTTCGAGGTGCTTACACAAGAGATGATTGATTATTGTCATCAGGATGTTGAGGTTACAGTTAGACTATACAATAAGTTTAAAGCTACAATCTTTGACCCTGACCAACAAGATGCTATCAAATGTGAGCATGACATACAGATCCTATGTGAGGAGATGACAGCAGCAGGGTTCTACTTCGAGAGAGACAAGGCTGAACACCTGTTAGATGAGGTTGAATTACGTATGGCAGAGCTAACAGATAGCTTTCAACGTGACTTCCCACCACAGCTAGAGGAAGTTAACAGGATTAAGTACAGAAAGAAACAGGATGGTACTGTCATGGCAAGTGTGGTAAAGGCCAGAGAGAAATACTTTAAGACAACTGTCGATTGGTCAATCAATCCACCTGACTTAGTGTGCTACGATTGGATAGAGTTTAATCCAGCATCACCTAAGATGAGAATAGAAAGACTATGGGATGCAGGGTGGCAGCCATACGAGAAAACAAAGGGACACATACAGTATGATAGAGAACAAAAGCAAAGATCGTGGCGATAAGTTTGCTAGGTATGGATGGACGTTATCTGAAGCTAACCTTGAGACACTACCTGATGATGCACCTCCTGGTGGTAAACGATTAGCTGAGTGGTTGACACTTGAGGGTAGACGATCATCACTAGTAGAATGGTTAGGCCACTGTGGTGATGACAACAGAATACATGGTAGGTTCTTACACCTTGGTGCGTGGACAGGACGTATGGCACACATGGCTCCTAACCAAGCTAACATACCATCAGAGTTTCATGGTACACCTAAGTCAGCAGTCGAAGAGGTGAAGCATAGGTATGACGGACAGTTCCGTGCCTTGTGGGGTGTCGAGAAGGGTAACTACCTAGTGGGTACAGATGCTGAAGGGATACAGCTGCGAGTGCTTGCACACCTGATGAAGTCAGAGGAGTACGTCGATGCTATTGTGTCAGGTAAGAAAGAGAATGAGACTGACATACACAACCTGAACAAGAAAGCACTGGGTATGTCACATGTAACAAGAGATGATGCCAAGACTTTCATCTATGCATTCCTACTAGGGGCAGGTACAGGTAAGATAGCACAGATACTAAGGGTCAATCAACGTGAGGCTAGTCAATGTGTTGAGAACTTTATGCAATCAATACAAGGGCTTGCAAACCTAAAGAAGAAAGTCATACCACACATAGCTAAACGAGGTTGGTTCAAGGGTATGGATGGACGTAAGGTCATAGTACCATCAGAACATAAGACACTAGCAGGTATGCTGCAGAATGGTGAGTCTGTCATCATGAAACACTCAGCACTGCAATGGGTACGTCAAGCTAAGGCTAAAGGCATAGACTTTAAGCTTGTCACATGGCCTCATGATGAATGGCAGACTGAGGTGTGTGGTAATTATGCAACAGCTGAAGAGTTGGGTGCATTACAACGACAATCCTTTGTTGACATTGGAGAGAAATTCAATATGGTCTGTCCGTTAGCAGGTTCGACAGACATCGGACGTAACTGGAGAGACACTCACTAATTTACTTGACAAACTCCATCAGTTAAGTTAAGCAAATACAATAGTCAGAAGATAAGTAAAGGAAAATATTATGGCTGAGAAAAAGAAAACAAAGTACGGTGTATTCGAAGGATCACTTTACTATGCTCGTTTGTTCCAGGACAACATGGACAACTCAGAGTACCACGAAAATACACAAGGTCAGTACAACACCATGTTCGTACCTAAAGATAGTGACGAGGTTAATCGTATGATTGCTATGGGCTTCCCTGAGACAGCAATGGGTAATCAAATGATTAAACCTATTGATGCAGCAGATGGTAAGATGGGTATGAAACTTAAACGCCCTAACGTACACCCATCTGGCATTGATGACTTCGGTGGTGCACCTGCTGTAACCAAGGGTACTACAAGTACACAGTGGGATTCCATTGTTGATGGTGCATTAGGTAATGGCACAACAGCTAAGGTTAAGCTGTCTATCTACGGTGAAGGATCAACAGCATCTGTACGCCTTGAGAAGATAGGTATCCTTGAGCATGTACCATACCAAGAATTAGACACAGAAGATCGTTGGTAAGATTTCCCTCTCCCTCGACTTGGGCATCCCTTAATTGGGGTGCTCCTTTTAATACATAAAGGATT
>JAAHTG010002494.1_pt2 | contig 10075 bp, 23 predicted proteins | sample 6116081 | NCBI WGS metagenome assembly JAAHTG01 (sample SAMN13939989, study PRJNA603662) | sponge metagenome | isolation source: marine sponge | host: Mycale hentscheli | place: New Zealand | collected 2005
TCTTAATTTTTGCTATTTTGTTTTTCATTTCTCTTTGTTTTAAAGGTTGTAAAGGGAGGGAACGAATAACCATTACACGTTTATATTAAGTTAGTAAAAACCCCTCCCCTTACACATCACTTATTCTTAAATTCAATACGATTAACGTCGGAGTCATCTTCAAAAATCCAATATGGTCCCAACTCTTTTCTCTTTACCTCCAAGTGTCTTGACATGAAGTATAATAACTTGGTCTCCGCTTTTTTCATCCCCACCTCATTGAGATCTTCACTATGGGTTTCCCATTCCTTCATCCAATAAGAGATTTTGGGTAAGTATCCGTCGGGGTATTTTCTATTAGGAGTGTCCATAAATCTCCATTCTTTTCCTGAATTAATCATTATCTTCCTGTATTAAAGTTTTATTATAATATTCTTTTTCTGTGGTGCAACCAGCACTTTCTATCGATTCACGTAACCATAGGTCACTGTAGTCTAATACGAAATCTCTCATAACTCATCCTCCATTTCATATTCTTCTTCAACTTCCTGATGATCTTGAATGAATGTCACTCTAACTCCGTGAACCATCCCATCCATCTGAGAAATCTCCAACTGGTATGAACCATCACCATAACCTGTTGATGAAACAACACCTGATTCGTAGGTACCCCACTGTTCTTCTCTTAAGGTACGATCACACATTTTAACATACCATGACTCACCCGTTTCTTTAGTTGGTCTAAAAGGGTGATCTCCAAATGGGTCACCTTTCTCAGTTAACCACGGTAGATCTTTTGATACTTCATCATTACGGTAGGATGTCATACAACAGATACTCATTTGTCCACTGTCAACTGCGACACTACCGAGATCTTCCCATATGGGACTCTTTATAATTTCATGTAATACAGTGAGGGATGCAACTCTTTCTCCCCAATCACCTTCATCAGATTTTCTCACCTCTGTGTCATACACACCAGGTCGCATGTTATTGATTTGGGAGTTGAACCATCCGTCCACGTCACTGTAACATGGGTCAGACACTATTACCTTCTCACTTAGTTTAATTTGATTTTCTTTCATGATATTTTATCTTTATGATTACAATACAAATATACTAATTTTTTTTATGATATACTAAAATATTTTTAGTATTTCCGTGCGGTTAATAATGTGGGATGGGACCGTCGGGGATCACCATCCTTTCGGCCAATGATAATAATGCGGAGTTGTTCCACCACCCCTTTCGGTGTCGTGTTTTCTACGTTCCTCTATTGAAACTTTTTTGGGGGAGTTGATCTTTACGAATCTCCCGAACTTATCTCTACCGTATTTCATATATCTAATTGTAATACATTGTAATTAACTTCTAATAATTGGTCCACTATATAAGATAGGGAATCCAAATCCAAACCGTGTACATCAAATTCAACATCATTACCTATAGTATCTCTACCTATGAGTAATCCATTCTCTGAAATACCAACACAAATCCATCTTTCAATATCATCGTCAATCGGCACATCCACAAAGAATTTAGAATCGAATTCGATCTCCATATCTATCAACTCTGATTTGACATACTTAATGTACTTTTTAATTAGAGTCTCTTTGTATTGTTTTGTTAACGTTATATAAGACATAATCTTTTTTTTTTTAGTTATTACCTACTGATCCGTGAGTAGATATTCTCGTTTTGAGTTATCACCTCATTCATCGCAGTTTTTATTTTACGTTTGTCTTGCTCCATAACGGTGATGTCTTGTGCAAGTGCGTTTAATTCTTTACCATTAATGTCCGTGCGACCAACAATGACCCTGATATCCTTCGTTGATCCGCCTCGTCTAAAAAATGGGGACCTTGCGTAAATGTATTCGTCCCGCACTTTGGATAATTTTATCTCACTTAAGTTTTCCATGGACCGCATTTGTAGAATTAGTTCCTCGAGAACTGCAACTGTTTCAAAGTTAGATTTCCACTGTGTCACAATATTCTTATATGTACCTGTCAGCTTAGTTAAGTCTGATGAGGTACCCTCAGGGGATGCCATTAAGAATAATTCGAACTTACTTATTTCTTTGTCGGATCCCACAATTTCGGTGAAAACCCCATTAACATGTTTAGGATATTTATTCATTGCTATTTTGTTTTGTGCAGATAACAATCTACGGATTTAATTTATGGAAGGTTTCCTGTCCATCTTCTCATTTCTCTCTGTGTATTCTTTTTCTAAAATATTAATTATTTCAAGTTTATCTGATTCAGTTACATATGTGAATTCATTATTTACGACCTCTTTGATAGTTGCACCTCCCTCAAGTTCATCCTCTAAAGTTTCCATTAGGTAATCCATATCACTATCTAAACTATCCCAAAAATAGTCGTTGTCCAAACGATACATTCCTTCTCGGTAACCATAATCCTCTTCAACATAAGAACCATCATCTGATATTGTGGTTTTACCATAAAAATCGTTACCACATTCCTCATATGTCATTTCACAAGAAACACCATACTTCTTACAGACATTTACCATCCCAAGAATTGGTGGACTCCAAGCGGATTCACAACCAAAACTGAATGTATTTTCGTCGGAGTAGTGATACATATCTTCCGTAACTTCTATATCCCACTTAGTACCATAATTATTTATGTTATAATCATACCACCCATCCCCAATAGTTGCACCTATCAGAGGACGGAAAAATCCACCATCATTGTTTTTTTTAAGTTCCACAATGGTTTTGATTCTACTGATTTTATCAGGTGAACCATTTATTGTTATTATATTGTAACACCAGTTAGGCATAGTTTCTATTTTTATTGTTCTACAAAGATAAGCGTTTTATTATTATACTACACGTTTTTCCATTATATTCGTGCGGGTAACAGTTCATTACCCTTCTTGAATTACCACCAAGAAGAATAATAAACTTCATAACCTCTCGTGATTGCGTCATACGATTTATGAATAAAATCTAAATCATCTTCAGTCCTTTCCTCATCAATATCATTATCACCAAAGAAGAAACCTGTTGTAGATGGTAGTGTACCATCCGCAATTACACGTTCGAGTTCAGTTAAATCTTCCCTATCTAATTTAACATTCACACAATTAAATTCAGGTGACTCCCCACCCTTTTCATAGTAGAGTTCTCTCATCCACCCCTGTAAGTTTGGATGTTTTCTCCAATAGTGTAATTCTTCTTTATCCACTACTAAATCATACTCCTCAGTTTCTTCATTATACTTTTCAGTACTGAAATCAACATCTTCTTTAACTAATCCTTTTTTAATTCTGTACGCAAATTGGTCTAATCCCATAATACTATAATTTTTAAATGATTTCTTATACAAATATACAAATTATATTGTTATAAACAAAGAAAAATCATTATATCTGTGCGGGTAACAATTCCCCCTGGCGTACCCCAGATCCCAGTTTTCTGGGCCAGTTGACATTGTTATCCACACGGTCTTGTGCAGATAATAATGTAGAATGGGGTAACAGGTGATCAGGATTTGGCGTATAAAAAAACCCCCACATTTCTGCGAGGGTCTAATAATCTTATATGTCATACACACTAATCGTGCATATCCAAGAAAACCACATATAGTTTTGAACCTCCGTCATTCTCTAATTGACTTACATCTAATAAGGTTACACCACATTCGTTTAACGACCAAGAATAGTATTCATCTTTAAACACATCAAAGGTTTCTCTATTATCGTGTTTAATACTATTCAATGTCATACACTTTTGATGTTGTTGTTCACAGTACTTCTTTGCTCCGTACCATTCAAACGAATTATTTGATTTACCTCTTGAACAAATGTCGAAGTTACTTTTATTATACTCATTATCTTCCATCCATTCGGTTACTTGAAGATTGATATTTTCAATCGTGTCTTTTTCCGTAGGTCTCCAACGACCTTCCCCTGATGAGTACACTTCATTGTCTTCACTAACACATCCACATATGGTTCTCCAATTATTATCGGTCCCCCATTCGGATATTTCACTTTCAACTTGACTACACGCCTCTTGTGGGCTGTCCGCTCTTGTTACTAAATAATGTAGATTATGCATAATCGTTTGTTTTTACTTGTTCCCCAAAAATTCTTACTCTAAAACTTTGTCTTTCTTCGTTCCAATCCTGAAAGTTATAGTTCTCCCAATCTTTATAAAAGTTTGACCTAAACCAACTATCATCACATAGTGCTTCTAACACTTCAAAGGATACATCCTTAAAACGTTCAGAAACCGAGTAAAGGTTCTTTGTTGGATTATCACAAAATTTTCCTTCATCCGCATAATCACCGGCGATAACTATATTATCTCCTGCCCACGAACCAATAATCTCTCTTTCACTTCTTAAATCTCCACCCCCACGATTATTACCATCCGCAAGTAGGATTGCAAGTCCTTGCATAAGCGACATCCCATCCGATGAAAACTCCATTAACTTCGCACCATTACCGAATTTGTGTGGTGTGATTACTTGTTCTTTCGTAGTGTTTACTACTTTAAAATACTGTCCCATAATTAAATGTTTTAAATTATTAAATGATTACTATACAAAAATATAAAAATTATCTTATTATACAAAACTTTTTAATCTTTTTCTCATTTTTTCTTTGCCAATTAATTTTGCCATGGCGTCACGGGTCCCATCCTTGAAGTCCTCAATTCTACCCACATAAACCTTAAATCCTATATTACTCGTTGGGGTGTGTGGGATACTCGTTCTCGCAGTTAAATAAGTTTTACCATCTTTATTGGTGTACTTACTAATGTAGACTGTGGGATTATCGATTATTTGAGATTTACGGTATTCAATCCACTTAGACATAAACACATTATAAAGTTCTTTGTTACTGTCGATAAATTCTTTAGGATACTCCATGTCTTTTTTTATATGATTACACTACAAATATAACATATAATTTATAATATACAAGAAAGATTTAGATTTATTTGTGCGGGTAACAATCGTTAACGCCGGCGCTTGCAGTAGCGCAACTGATCTTTTTTTATTATGCATGCAGCGCTAAATATCTCGAGAATATTATCCGCACGTGCAGATAATAATTTACGAAGGTATCCTGACGGTGATCAGATCTCAACTATGTGCGAATAACAATCCGACAGCACATGTGTGCAGATACAGTGCACACATTAGAGCATAAAAAAAACCCCCACATTTCTGCGAGGGTCTAATTCAGATTAATAAAAAACAGTTACACCATTGTGGCTAAATCATTGAAGATTACTCTTTCTCTATTACCATAGGTACCGAACATCTTATTTTCAGTATTATCATTTTTAGATAAAGAGTGAGTTGTGTATTTCGTAACACCACTAAACAATCCCCATAGGTTATCTCCCTTTTGTTGAAGTTCACCATTCAAGTCAATATAGAATCTTGAAAGCTTATTCTTTTTTGCGGTAGATAATTCATCTTTCATAAGGTAGTTCTCTAAACTGATATTCATATCGATATCAAATAACTTTTTAGTAATTCTATCTGTGAGTGATTTATCGTAACGAGTTTCAGACATCTCTTTAATTTTACTGAACATCTTTTGTTCTTCATCAACTAACATATCAACACCTCTACATATTTCATCAATACGTAGTTCCATATTTTTAGTGTGTCGAACCTTTGATAGGTTTTTCATTGCCGCAAAGAACGTGTTAGTACAACTAATAGTTAAATTAGAATTACCAAATGCGAGGGAAGTACTACCATCAAAACTATTGATACCCGTAACAAAACCCTCAACCTTATCATTACCAAGCTTAAGGTCATTACTCTTTAATTGGATAAACACTTTCTTCCCACCACCAAATTCACCACCTCTATGAATATCTAAACCTGTAGATGATGATACCTTTTGTAATAAGTCTGCAAGCTGACTATTCTGATATGTTGCATAACCATTAGAGTGTACCCCCAATATTTGATTGGTGTCTTCCCTTACAAGTGCAACCTTGTCTAATTTAATTCCACTTACAGTTTGAGTTTCCTCACTACGTACATTCCAATCTAAACCAGTCTGTACTAAAATTTCGTTGTTTGTCATATTATTTATTTTGTTAATTGATTAATTACTTGATTAATTGTACTCTTTGTTACCCAACCTGCAACTCCACCTTCTTCGGAATCCTCTATAAAATTATGAGTTACAAAATCACCATTACCATCAAAGACGGCAACCTCGAATGATGAGAACAGATTTTCAGAGGGTGCGTCCTCACGTGGTGAAGAGTAAACAAACTTACCACATTGTACACTTAGAGTGTGGTCACCAATTTGAGTTGAGGAACCTAAACCACCATGTCCCGCTTTTGTAAATTCTAAATCTTTAAATTCTTTTACCATGTTTATATTATTTTAAATGATTACTCTACAAAGATAATACTTTATTTGTAATACACAACACAAATCTATTTTTTTTAATTAATATTTTTAACTGGTGGGATCGGGGATGGAAGGTCGGATTGTTATCTGCACGTGCGAATAACATTCTGAGATGGAACCGTCCCGTCGGGAGTAAATGTCATACAATAAAAAAAGGGTAGTCAATTAAGACCACCCTCTCACACTATTAAGATAATAATTCAGTAATTAAACCTTAATACTTATCTTATCACTACCTCTACGTTTGTAGTTGTAGATATCTTCAATCATTCTCTTGTAACCTTTTCTATCTCCTTTGATTTGGAAATACTCATTAGGTACAACTTTAGACTTCTTAACAAATTCCTCCATTTTGAAATCTTTATTTCTAAGGTTGGTAGAAAGTAAAGTACGAACGAAAACAGTTCTTGTATATCCAAGTGGATAAACATCTTTAAGTTTCATAATATTCAGAGCCAACTCTCGAGCGGTATGTAAAGATCCAGCTATGAAATCTCCATTTCTAAATGAATCTCCTTTTACGGTTTGATTACCATTGTTTAGAAAGACACAACTATCGGTAATTGAAAACATAGGGAACTCGTACATAAATTTTTGTACCTTGATGTAATTAGGATTACCCTCTTTTACATACGTTCCAAGAAAATTCTTTAAATTCCACTGACTACCAGTTGAATTTTGTACAATCATCTCTTTTCTACCGATACCTTTTATCTTCATATAATAGATACCTAAACCTAATTTCTCTGAAACGTGTAAACGATGTTGTCCGTCTACCACCTCCCAATTTTCATTGACCTTAATAGGGTCTAACATTAAACCATTCTCAACCATAGACTTTTCAATCTTGTTAAGAATACCTGTTTTCAAATCACGATTCGTGTGAATCTTTTTGAACTTTGAATAGTTAGTAGTGTATTGAACTCTAACGTTTTTCATTATCTCATTCTTCATCTTACTTTTTGTTCGGTATTATATCCCCGTCCACGGTTTAAATTAAAACTGAATTATTTCTTTTACAAAGATACTACTTTATTTAATATATCCAAATATAATATGTATTTTTTTTTATTAATTGTGCGGTTAACAATTTGATCCCGTCGGGGACCTGAGATGGTAACTTCTTCTCCACCTGTCTCTTCAGATTTAATTATTATCTGCACGTGCGGGTAACAATCTACCTCCAGTGTTTGCACCTTCTGTTTCTGCACAAAAAAACCCCCTATTCGCATAGAGGGTCTCTTGTCATCTTTCGATGAGTGTAATCATTCATAATTAATCATGAACAAGGTTACAAATGTACACATATCATTTCACATGTGCACTATAATTCAATTCTTACTGATGCGTTAAAATCATGTTTTTCCAAAATGGTGGGGTTGACGACTTGATGTATATGAGATGCAATCTTCTTATAATCTTCGTGACTAACCTTAGGATACTTTAAATGTATCTTTCCATTTTTTATTGTAAACTTGACATTAACTATATTTTTCATTTTTTCAGTAGGGATTGTGTGTATTCTATTTGATTTATTGTGTCTACGTGTTGTGAACCACGAAAACGATTCTGTGACTTTTTAATGTATGACATCATTCCACCGGTTGGGGTGAAACCATCTTCAACATACGTTCGTACGATTTTCTCAAGTCCCTCGGGGGAACTACTATATACTATTTTATATTCCATAATTTATAAATAATATTTAGCCCACGCAGCGTGTGCTCGATTTTCATAACGTTGTGATTCATCAACATTAACTAAACTCTCATACGATTTACATTCGGGACAACATTCTTTCTCTTCAAGTACTGATGAGTTATGAGGGTTATCAACCATTACGTGTTTAATATCTTTGTGGGTTCCTTCCCACATACAATTATAACATGTGTAATTATCCATAATTAAAAGGTTATTTCGGTTGATACTTCATTAACTACTCTACAAACAGAATTATCATTAATCTCATTAATGATACGTTCTTTAAATTCTTCCTTTGTTTCAAATTCGTTCCGTTTATCTACGGGTAACGTACATTGTAAATTGGATAGAGAATAGGGTGTACCACTTGATGTGGTTCCACCATAGAATGTATACTTAATCGATCCCTCGACTAATCTACATATTAAGGTTTTCTTGTTTCCGTAAGGGTCTTCCAAATGAAGATGACATAATTTCATGATTTTTATATTTTAAATGATTACTCTACAAATATAACATTTTTTATTTAATAAATCAAACATTTATTAGTTTTTTTTTAGTATTTGTGCGATTAATATTTAATACTGCACGCAGGACCTGAAGACAGATCTAAAAATGTTAGTTGCACATAACCGTGCGGATAATAATCGACCTGGGATACATGTTTAGACATGTGTCAATTACGTTAAACAAAAAAACCCCCACATTTCTGTGAGGGTAATCTAACAAAACCAAACCATTAAATTATATTACGTTACATATATAGTGTCGTTATTACCTTGACTATCTTGGTACATTAAACTTCCACCATCATTCCCCTCATCATCTGACATAGGGATAATAAAACTTCCATCAGTAAAGTGAATCATAACGGGTCTCTTATACCACATCAATCCTTCCATATCGGGTTTACTCAACCACTCCACATTTTTAATGGTCTTACCTTTTAATTGTCCATTGAATCTTTTTTCGTGTTTATCCATGATTATTAATTATTGATTACATTACAAATATAATACTTTATTTGTAATACACAAACATTTTAACTAAAAAGTTTTTCAAATAAACTCTTTTTCTTTTCAATAGGTGTGTAATAATGACCACTACTAATAGTAGGTTCTTGATACATTGAAGAAACATTTAATCGTTCTGCCCATTCATTAAAAGATAAATTATCTTTTGGGAATACTACGGATTGAACACGTATCGGTTCATTGTTGATATAATTTTTCATACGTTATCTTTTACTGAATTTCTAATTAACATTTGTGAGGTTGGTGCAATACCAAACGTTACCCACTTATCATTAACGTTAAACTGTGAACGACAATGATTCATTATTTCATTGGAGTCTGTCCATTCCAACTGAACACCTCTAACATCTGTGATTGGAAACCATTTAGTTTCCCACCCATCTTGCATGAATGTTACCCACGACATCTCTTTATTTAAATCTATTTTCATGATTATTAATTATTGATTACATTACAAATATAATAATTAATATGTAATACACAAACATAATTTACATTTAATTGTGCGGGTAACAATTGGATCGGAGGGTTCAGGACGGTGATCAGGATCCACAGCAACTGTACAGGGGACATTGTTATCCACACGTGCAGATAATAATCCGACAGAGCATGATGACTATAGTCGTCATTAGAGCATAAAAAAACCCCTACACAATGTAGAGGTTATAGACATACTGTATTACATTACCTATATAGGGTAACAAAATCTCCGAATTCACTATCAAAGTAATTAACTAAATTATCATAGTCCCCTGATGTCATACGTTTTATGTTACTTTCAACATCTTCTTTATCGTACCCTAATTGTTTCCATAACTTCTTAGCGGTTCCTATTAAGAAAAATGCGTTTCCCTGTGGCCCTGATAAATCAATCACCATTCCGTTTTGTTTTGGTCTATCAACTATCATTTTATTCTCTATTTAAATTACCTA
>JAAHTG010002610.1_pt1 | contig 10072 bp, 14 predicted proteins | sample 6116081 | NCBI WGS metagenome assembly JAAHTG01 (sample SAMN13939989, study PRJNA603662) | sponge metagenome | isolation source: marine sponge | host: Mycale hentscheli | place: New Zealand | collected 2005
ATAGAGGAGTTGCGCTGGCTGGAATATGGGCAGCGGCTTGTGAGCGGCCGGCGCAATATCGCGGCATCCGCCGACAAACCTTCCGTAGGTGCGGCGTTGTGGAAGGCTGCGGCATCCGGCGGGGCGCAGGCGTTGGCGCGGCCCGCGGGTTCTTTGTCTTCGGGGGCGCGGGCCGATCTGATCGTACTCGATGGTAATCATGTCAACATAGCCGATCGGCAGGACGACGATATCCTGGACGGCTTTATCTTCGCCGGTAACGATTGCGTCGTCCGGGACGTGATGGTTGGTGGCGCTTGGCGGGTTCTTGATGGCCACCACGCTGAGGAAGAGGCGGCCGCTGCGACCTTTCGCGCGACCGTCGCCGAATTGCTGTCCTAGTGGCAATCGTTAATATCGATCTACGTAAATCAATGGGAGCCTGAGATGACCAGCGAGAATTATAAAGCCGGGGAAAAAATGCGGCGCGCCGTGCTGGGCGACAAGCGTGTCGACGAGACAATGAAAGACCCAGAGGATTTCGCCCGTCCGCTGATGGAGATCACGACCGAGTTCGCCTGGGGCCAGATCTGGACCCGGGAAGGAATCGATCGGCGTACGCGCAGTTTCATGAACCTGGCCATGCTGTCGGCACTGAACCGCCCGCACGAGCTCGCGGTCCATATCCGCGGTGCGCTGAACAATGGGCTGACACGCGAGGAAATTCAGGAAGTCTTCCTGCATGTTCTGGCTTATTGTGGCGCGCCTGCGGCGATCGACTCTACGCGGATCGCCAAGCAGGTCTTCGCTGAAATCGATGCGGAATAGAAAATCATGACCTACGAAACCCTTTTGTTCGACGTGAGCGATGGTCTGGCCAAGATCACCTTGAACCGGCCCGGCGCGGCCAACAGTCTGAATGGCGAGATGGCGCAGGACCTGATGATGGCGTCGATCCGCTGCGATGAGGATCCGGATATCCGCGCCGTCCTGCTGACCGGGACCGGCAAGATGTTCTGCGCCGGCGGCGATCTGAAGACGTTTCACACGTTCGGCGCGGATACGGGCGCGCGGCTCAAGGAAATTACGCTCTATCTGCACGGGGCGATCTCTCGCTTCGCGCGTATGGACCCACCGTTGGTTGTTGCCGTTAACGGCATTGCTGCGGGGGCAGGCTTGAGCATCGCCGTGTCGGGTGATCTTGTGCTGGCGGCGCGGTCCGCTATGTTCACCAGCGCCTATACCGCGGCGGGCCTGTCGCCGGACGGCAGCTCGACCTATTTCGTGCCGCGTTTGATCGGTCTGCGCCGCGCCCAGGAACTGATGCTCACCAACCGGCGTCTCAGCGCCGAGGAAGCGGTGGAATGGGGCTTGATCAACCGTGTCGTCGATGACGAGGATCTGGCGGAAGAAGCCGAAAAGCTGGCCCGCGACCTTGCCAATGGCCCAACGCGTGCGTTTGGCGCGGTCAAGACGATGCTGACGGAAACCTTCACCAACCCGCTCGAGACTCAGATGGAAATAGAGGCGCGGATGATTTCCGCGATGGCGACGTCGCGCGACGGCAAGGAAGGGATCGACGCCTTCGTTAACAAACGCAAAGCCGATTTCACCGGAGAATAGGAGTGCCCGATATGATTTCGGCGAAGGAACACCCCAAGAAAACGGTCCAGGTAAACGGCCGGACCATGGCCTATGTCGAGATGGGCGAAGGCGACCCGGTTGTGTTCCTGCATGGCAACCCGACTTCTTCGTACTTATGGCGCAACATCATGCCGCACGTATCGCCGTTGGCCCGATGTATTGCCCCGGACCTGATCGGTATGGGGGATTCGGACAAGCTGCCGGACAGCGGCCCGGACCGGTACCGCTTCGTCGAACACCGGGAGTATCTCGATGGCTTCTTCGAGGCCTTGGGCCTTTCCGAAAACGTGACGCTGGTCATCCATGACTGGGGGTCGGCGCTCGGTTTCGATTGGGCGCGGCGGAACCCGAACGCGGTCCGCGGGATTGCCTATATGGAGGCGGTCGTGCGCCCGATGACATGGGACGAGTTCAGTCGGGACGCACGCCCCGTTTTCGAAGGGTTTCGGTCGCCCGCCGGCGAGGCGATGGTGCTGGACAAGAACGTCTTCGTCGAGCGGGTCTTGCCGGGCTCCGTTTTGCGGAAGATGAGCGAGGCGGAGATGGCGATCTACCGGCGGCCTTTTGCGGAACCCGGTGAGGGCCGGCGGCCGACATTGACCTGGCCGCGCGAGATCCCGCTTGGCGGCGAGCCGGCGGATGTCGTTGCGATCGTCCAGGACTATGCCGACTGGATGGCGGGCAACGATATCCCGAAGCTATTCGTGAACGCGGAGCCGGCTGCGATCCTGATTGGCGGGCAACGGGAGTTCTGCCGCGGTTGGAAGAATCAGCGCGAGGCGACCGTCCCCGGCGTCCATTTCGTTCAGGAGGATTCGCCGGACGAGATTGGCGCGGCTATTGCCGAATGGTATCGGACACTAATACTAAGGAGCGGTGATAATGACCCCTAGAGGCGGGTTATTCAGGTTTTCGGCAAGGAGCGCACGGCGCGGCGATGCCTCGCATCGCCGGCGCCGTCCCTTCTACCCGACGGACCGCATACGAGATCTCTATGGGTCATTATCACCGTTCCTTGGTATTGTATGATCCGCCGCCTTCGAGTGCGGGGCGTCAGTCATCACACGAGTGTGGCCTGAATGCGCCCTTGTCGTGTATAATAGCGTGTTTCAGCCGGCAGCAGGAAAAACCGGAATGACAATAAGAAATGCTAAATTCGGGATCGGCGAGATCGTTCGTCATCGCGTGCATCCCTTCCGCGGCGTTATCTTCGACGTGGACCCCGTATTCTCCAATACGGAAGAGTGGTGGGAGTCTATCCCGGAGAACTCGCGGCCGGCGAAGGAGCAGCCTTACTATCATCTATTGGCCGAAAACTCGGAAACGACCTATATCGCCTATGTCTCGGAACAGAACTTGCTGACCGACGAGACTTGCGAGCCCGTATCGCATCCGCAGATCAGCGAGCTATTCTCCGGCATCGAAAACGGGTGTTATGTGACGCGGCACGACAATACTCACTGAGTTCCCGCGTAAAGCGAGTGATCTCGCCTAAATTTAGACGAAATCTTGCGGTAACCTCGCTGCCTTACCCATTTGGGTGACGCGACGCTGTAATCCTAACGGTTTATTTACTGTAGCGGTGCAAAGTTGGGACCATTGTAAAGGGGCGTCCGATATCGGGGGATATCGCATGGTTATTGAAGGCAAGTTTGCCAATGTCTTTTTGGATCCCAAAAAGGCACTCAATCGAGGTATCGGCGCATTCGCATTGATTTTCTGCTCACCGCTTTTGCTCGGTGTCGCCATCGGCGTTAAATTAGGTGCTGCCTACGTGTCCTGGCGGTTTCGGACGATCCATGGCGACGAGCAACCGGCGTTTGGACGCTTTCTGCATACTTCCCGGCTCGAATGTTTGCCGCAACTCGTAAACGTCATGCGCGGCGACATATCGATTGTTGCGGTACTGAATTAGCCACATGCCGGAAACCCGTACCCCAGCAGGCCGGGCGCAAATTGTGCACCCGCCCTTCGGGTCGCGCATGCGGCCCGTCGGAGAGCGTCGGAACGGCTTGACGATGCACCACATCGCCTGCGCCGCCCCTTCTACCCGACGGACCGCTTACGCGATCTCTATGGGTCACTATCGGCGTCCCTTGGTATTAGTCCGCTCTAAAGTCTATTGCTGATAATCCTGGAACAGCTTTCCGTCTTGCGGTCCGATGGCCGTCATTTGACAGGCGCCCAGCGCAAATACTGCCGCTACGAGGACAACTATAAATGTCAGATTTTTTCGAAGGATCTGCATGGTATTTCCTTTTCTCTGCATTGCTTTTTCAAGCAGTGGTCGATGGTCCCCGATCGACCTAGCGTCGCGTCAGTGAAAAGCCACCAACGGAACATATTGATTCTGAACTTTATTCATGGCACGCGAAAGCAAATGCAAGATCACATGACAGCACAAAGTCGTGCGCGCGTGTGACCAGGAACGATGTCCTGACGCACCCTATTACCTGCAGCGTATGATGGTACTGTCTTTGCGGTAGAATAATATCGACGGTGCTAAGAGTCAGATACGAGCCGTGTCTGCGTCGTGACAGCGCCGTCTTCCGATACGGCGTGGAGTTGATACATCGGCGTTTCGGCAAAGCGTACAACATCGACACCCTCGCGAACGTCGCGCGCGACACTGGCCATCGTCGAAGCCTCTGTGCCGGCCCAGGCGCGCAGTGAGGAGCGGTGGCAATGACCGCACATCAAGCGCCGCACCTGTGGGTGTCGCGCGACGAGCGCGGCCAGCGCGTCCCGGTCTGCCAGATTTCGATATCCGTCTATAAAGCGCGGTCCCACATCGAAGGGGGGATGGTGCATGAACAGGATCGTCGGACGGTTCGGCGCGGCACTTAACGCCTCGTCGAGCCAGGCGAGCCGTTCGGCACAGAAAACACCCTTCCGCTCCCCCGGGTCGATCGAGTCGAGTGCGATGAGGCGAACAGGAAAATCATCGATGACGAAATGCAGGAAGGGCTGTTCGCCGCTGCCATTGTCAAACATGGCTCTAAAGGTGTCGTGGTGGTCGCGGTTGCCAGGTGTCAGGTAGAGCGGTGGACGCAGTGGCGCCAGCAAGGCCGTGAGGTGGTTGTAATCCGCGATTGCGCCCGTCTGCACCGTATCGCCGGAATGGATCACGACATCGGGCAACGGGTCCAACCCGTTGATATCGACGATGCAGCGGCGCAAATCCTCGGCCCTCGGTTGGGCTTCGGGAAGGTCCGAATCTTCGGCCAGAATATGCGTATCGGAAATTTGTGCGATCAGCATGGGATGTATGTAGCACACAGACACAGATGCCGGAGGCCGTTTCCAGCCTCCGGCACAGGTGTCGGCGTCGAAGAATTCTGTTTAATCGACGATGTGATAGACCGGCGCCTTCTCCATGGCCCACTTGCCGGATTCGGCGTCGTATTGGGACAATGTGAAGCAGTGCCAATCGTCGTCGTTCAGGTTCATGTGGTCGCCCCGGTAGTAGTATCCCGGCCAGCGCGTTTCTTTCCGGAAAAGCGTGTGTTGCATGACGCTTTCGGACGCCAGCCGCCGGTGTTTGAATTCCCACGCCCGTTGCAGCCGATGAAGATCCTCAGCGCCAATGTGATCGGAATCTTCCTTCAACATATCCATCAATTCGAGGCCGCGGTTGAGTGTCGGCTCGTTCGTCATATAGTTCGCGGAGATGCCGCCACAGTACTCATCCATGAGCTTCTCGAGGCGTTGCAGTGCATGGATTGGCAGGATGTAGCTCGGCGATACCGTGCCGGCGACGATTTCGTTACGGCCGACGTCGTAGTTTTCCATCGGTTGGAATATTTCTTCTTCCAAACGTTGGATTTCCGCCTCGTCGAGTTGCGTATCGTCCATGTCGTCCATGTAATTGATCGCCGCCTTGCCAGCGATCCGTCCTTCTGTGAAGGACCCGGACGAGAATTTATGCGGGGTACCGCCGCTGGCGTCGCCGGCGCCAAACAGTCCATTGACCGTCATCATGCGGTTGTAGCCCCACTTGTACTCTGATGGCGCATAGTCTTCCGGACCGCTCGCCCATGCACCCGAACAGGTGGCGTGCGAGCCCATGACGTAAGGCTCGGACGTGGTCAGCTCGGGGTTGGTTTCCTTCGGGTCGATGTTCTGCGATGCCCAGACGACGGCTTGACCGATGGTCATGCCGAGGAAGTTCTCCCAGCCGACCTGTTCCTTATGCGGATCCTGGAAGGCCTCCTTGGTCACCATGCGAATGGGGCCGCCACCATTGGCGACTTCCTTCAGAAATGCGTGGTTGCGCAAGCAGGTCGGAACCGGATGGCGGTCGATATAGTCACCAACCAACTCCTTGGTGTTCTCATACCATTTGGATTCGTACTCTTCGCCATAGGCGTTCTGCGTATAGGTCTTGAGGTGCAAGAAATAGGCGCCAACCGGGCCATAGCCGTCCTTGAAGCGGGTGAGAACGATCCGGTTCTCCATTTGGGTCATCTTGGCGCCGATCTGAATCGGCAGGCCATAGGCCGAAGCGCTGCTCCAGGGCGCGTACCAGGTCCGGCCCATGCCTTCGCCGACGGAGCGCGGTTTGAAGATGTGCGATGCGCCGCCGGCAGCGACGATCACCGCCTTCGCCTTGAACACGTAGTAATCGCCCGTGCGGACGTTGAAGCCGGCGGCACCGGCAACGCGTTTGGGGTCCCTCTTATCCATCAAGAGATGGGTCACCATGATCCGGTTGTAGACCTCGGTGGCCGCCTTGCGGGCCGCTTCCGCGACGATCGGCTTATAGCTCTCGCCATGGATCATGATCTGCCACTTGCCTTCGCGCAGATAACGCCCGGTGTCCGGGTCCTTCATGATCGGTAGGCCCCATTCCTCGAACTTATGCACGGTCGAATCGACATGCCTTCCGATGTCGTAGGCGAGATCCTCGCGGACGAGACCCATCAGGTCATTGCTGGCGTATTTGACGAAGTCTTCGGGCTGATTCTCGTTCCACTGCATGCCCATGTAGCAGTTGATCGCGTACAGGCCCTGTGCGACCGCGCCGCTACGCTCGATATTCGCCTTCTCGACGACAACGACCTTCTTATCGCGTCCCCAAAAGCGGGATTCGTACGCCGCCCCGCAACCGGCCATGCCGCCGCCGACGACGAGCACGTCGGAATCGACGCGAATCGTTTTCCTGCCTCCGAACAGACCCATCAGACGGCTCCCTGCTTGAACTTGTTCGGGTCCGCTACTGGTAGGCCACCTTCAATATTCAGCGCGTCCGGTTCATGCGCCAGCTCTTGCGATTTGTAATCGGCATCCGACGGCGCACTGTAGTCCTGCGGCGACTTGATCGTTCCCCAGGGCGTGGTCCGGATCGGCGATTCGAAATTCTTCTCGCGACCGTCCCGGAACTTGATCTTCCAGGAAACCGTTCCCTTTTCCTCTTCCCGAAGGACGCGGACGCTGTGGCCCAAGGGGGCGAAATCGGCATAACCGCGGCAGTCGATCGCGTTTTGCGGACAGGCCTTCACACAGGAGTAGCATTCCCAGCACATGTTGGGTTCGATGTTGTAGGCACGGCGGTAGGTCTTATCGATGTGCATGATGTCGGACGGACAGATGTCGACACAGTGTCCGCAGCCGTCGCAACGAGTCATATAAACAAATGTTGGCATGATATTCCGTTATCTCCTGTATCGAAGACCAATGATGAGCTGATTGGCTGATTAATAGTTTCGGGGCAGCCGGGGGATGCTACCGAATACTTCTGGTTTATCGGCGGGAGCCGGCAGGTTGCTCCTCGAACCGTCCGCTTCCGCGACTCGTTTCTGAAGAGCTGCTGCTGGCTTGAAGAACATATGTGAGAATTTCGACCACGGGATCGACCCAAAAAGCACTGTGGTGGCAAACAGGTATAAACCGAGGAACACGGTTGACCATGAATTGCCAGCCGCCTGCAGATAAGCCCAGATCAGCCCGAATGTCGTACTCGCGAGCAACGAGAGGATGAACAGGTCGGCGCGGACGATGCGGAACGGCGAATTACCCTCGGCCGCGACATCGACCCGAATGAAGAACCAGAACCAATAACCGCCGAGGCAGACCAGGAGGCCGCCGATGGTCCACAGCTGCGGCAGGATGGCCGGCGTCGGCGTGGCGGTTGTCGGGTACCCGAACACCATGATGACGGTGGTGATCACATAGGCCAGGAAGCCGTACATGGTCAGGAGGTGGGCAATTCTGCGCCGTGCGTTGCAGAATTCACCGGAAGTCGCGACATCGATCACCGCGGTTTGCACCGCCAAGGATACCATGTCCCCGCCGCCGACCTGCTGTGCCCCTTTGCCTCTTTCCTTCCGCCAATTGTCGAAGAAGTACTTGGCGCTTTTCTTGTGGATGACGTCGAACAGCGTGCCACCCGCGACCAGGATGACCATGATGACGATGTAGGTCTGCATCATGGAGGGTGGTATGGACGCCGAAAGCTCAGCGAAGGGATTGGTGGTGAACATCAAATTACCCCAATGTTAGCCAGTTGTTATCAGCGCGAGGGACAACGGCCTCGCAGCCTCGGAAAAAAAGCTCTCGCGCATCGCATGCGGCCCGTGGGTTGCGCCGCCGCAGATCGCCGTCTTCGCCGACTCGGTGACGATCGGTTCGAAAAATTCGCTGTGGATCATGACTTGCCACTTGCCTTCCCGCAAGCACCGCCCGTCCTCTATTTTAAGGACAGGTACACCTCGGTCCCGAACCTATGGGCCATGGCGTTGGTGCGTTGTGCTCCCCCCAATATCCAGCGCGTTCTTCGTTCAGCCGTTCCATTCGAACGCTGCGCGTTTTCAGCCGGATATCACATACGACACTCTGTCACGAGTTAGTAATGGAGGGCCCAAGGGCTGTCAAATCCGCCACAAGAGATATCCGAATCTAGGCTGAAACGGCGAACGACTTAGGCAATTGGGCCGATATCCAACAAGGTCCTAAAAAAATCTGACCAATTTGTCCCGGTCGACTGACGACCACCCGTCTAACGAATAGCAGCAACTTTTTTTGTAACGTAGGCGAGGTGAATCATGGCGAAAAATCTTGTGACGGTAGATTGGTTCGAGATTCCGGTCGGCGATCTTGAAAGGGCATCCAACTTCTATAGCGCGGTGCTGGATGCGGATCTGGTGCCGATGGAGGTGCCTGAAGGGAAAATGAAGGCTTTCCAGAACGGGGAAATGCCAGTCGGCGCGTTGGTCGAGAACCCGCACAACAAGCCGTCGGCGACCGGCTCCCTGGTTTACTTCCACAGCGACGATATCGACGCCACGCTCGGGCAGGTGACGGGCGCAGGCGGAACCGTCGCCGTACCGAAAACCTCGATCGGTCCCTACGGGCACATCGCACAGTTTGTCGATACGGAAGGCAACCGCGTCGCGCTGCACAGCATGTAGGGTGCATCTGCCCCCCGATATGGACCAAGGCAAGAGGGAGATTGCGATGGCCGACGCGAACGCACCGAGCGTCCACTGCCATGACGTTGCCCCCACGGGCATATCATGCCCGTCCTGCAAGGCGGGAACGTTGGAGCCGGCACGCGGGCGGTACGGTTTGATTTACAAGTGCACCAATAAATCGGCGTGCAAGAACTTTTTGGAAACGCGCCCGATTGGCGAAATATGCGACTATGTTCTGAAAGACGGGCGGCAATGCCGGGCGCTGATGGTCGCGGGAACCAAGACGATCCCGAACCGATGCAGTGATAAATCCTGTCCGAACCGTAATCCGCATAAGCTGCCCGCATGACAGCCAGAGCATTGGAGGAAAAGTATGAAGGAATATCTGCTGCTGTTGCGAGACCATGAACAGCGCTGGGATCGGTTTTCACCTCAGGAGCAGCAACAGGTCATCGAAAGATTCAATGCCTGGAATGCTGAAATGAGAGCGGCGAACGGGTTCGGGGGCGCAGGCAAACTATCGAGCGATCTCGGATCCACGGTGCGCCACGATGACAGCGGCTTCGTCGTCGACGGTCCGTTCTGCGACGCCAAGGAAGCGATCGCGGGATATTACTGTGTTCGTGCCGAAAGCCGTGAGGCTGCAGAAGAGTTCGCCAAGGGATGCCCGGTTCTGACCTACGGCGGATCGGTCGAGGTTCGCGAGTTGGTGATTACCATGCCCGGCGAATAGCATCGGGCATGTCCGCAGACGAACCGGCGCGCCTGTTTGTCGACCATTTCTTCAGGCAGAAATGGCGCGAAACGATTGTTATTCTGACCCGCCGTTTCGGGACGCAGCATCTCGAGGAGGTCGAGAACGCTGTGCAATCCGCGATGCTCAAGGCGCTCGACCGATGGACGCTGTCAGGCGTGCCGTCCAATCCGGGCGGCTGGATCTTCACGGCGGCGAAGAACGAGCTGATCGACAAATTTAGACAGTCGGCGGCGCGGGCGGGGCGCTTCAGGCGGCGTCACGTTCGATGATGGTGCGCCAC
>JAAHTG010002611.1_pt1 | contig 10068 bp, 4 predicted proteins | sample 6116081 | NCBI WGS metagenome assembly JAAHTG01 (sample SAMN13939989, study PRJNA603662) | sponge metagenome | isolation source: marine sponge | host: Mycale hentscheli | place: New Zealand | collected 2005
CGCTAAAAGATACATGTCTAATTCTATTTGGGACGAAAACGCTTTAACAGTTCCAAAGACACTTCAAGGGAAACGTAAAATAGCTGAACCTAAAAAAGAAAGTACTACAAGTAGATTCACTAAAGGACAGCAAACTGTTTACGACATGAGAAAAGATGACTACATAGCTAATAGAAATGCAGCTAATGAAATGTATGCTAATGGAACGCCAGATGCTCAAGCGTTTATGACACAGCTACAGGAATCTGCTCCTGAAAAGTATAAAGATGTTTTCATTAATGATAAAGGCTTGATTCAGTCTGGAAACAGCATAATAAATATACCTACATCCGCTAAAGCAGCAAATATAATATTAAATAGCGATAGTGGTATTGATAGAACTATGCAAAACATATTTGAAAAAGAAAATCCTTATGAAGAGGTTGAACAAGAAGAAGAAGAAAATATTAATCAAACAGGTCAACCACCTAAAGGCGCTACTGTTTACAAGTCTAGCGCTACTGAAAAAAGAACTTTTGATGGTGTGTTAACAGAAGATGAGATATTGCTTTTTAATAATAATTATCCAGATGAAGAGATAACAAATGATCCAATGTATCAAGAGGAAATAGATAGATTATCACAGAATCCACCTGAAGGAATGAGTAGAAAAGCTTATGCTCAGTCACCTGAAGTAAAAGAAAAAGCATTATTAAAACTTAAAAGAAAGAAAGCTGTAGAAGATAAAGCAGATGCTAAAGAGTTTGGTCAGTCATTAGAAGAATATTACGGTTAAAATATGGATGAAAAATATATAATATATGTAATACCAACTACAGGTAAAAAAATGTACGTACCTGAAGCTGAGGTGGAATCTTTTCAACAAGATTATCCTGATGCTGTATTGTTTGAAGAAAGCGATGAGCATAAAAACCAAATTGAAGCTGATCACGAAAAAGCTGTTCAAGAGTCTAAGTATACAGATGCTTTAAATGATCTTAATAAAGAGCCAGAAGAAGAAGATGAAGAGACTTTAAACAAGAACCATAGGGATAAAGTAATAAAATCTTTAGATGATCTTACTGGTGATAATATGATGAGTACAGATTACATAAAGCAAACAGAAGGTTTTGATAAAGATCCAAATAAAAAATGGTTGCAAAATGATCAGGGTGAGATAATAGAGTGGACAGACTTTAACAATGTACCAGTAGATAGAGATGGTAGACCAATGCCTGGAGAAGAAAAACAAATACCAACAGGTTATACAGAGTACATACCATCTAAACGTTCTCATGATAGAAGTAAAATACCAACAGATATATTAAAAAATGATAGATTAAGTTTGTTAAACACAAGTGAAGAGAATCTATCACCTGTACTAAATGATATATATGGTGATTATGGTTTTTCTTTTTCTGGAGCAAAACTAGATTCTAATGGTGAAGTATTAGAAGACGGGTCTGACATGCTTTATGTTACTGCTGCTAATGGTAAAACTAAAGAAATATCTATAGACAATCATGACATAGGTAGTACAATGATGAAGTTTGGTTATATGGGTGATCCAGATTATTTTACTACAGATAAAGAAGCAAGCTCTGATTTAGCTAGTTTTTTAGAAGAGAATGCAGCAGAATATAGTCCTAAGAGTATTAAAAGTATTCAGGAAGCTAAGAAAGATGGGAGACTAGTACAGTTTTACGATCAAGAAGTATTAAACAAAGAAGCTGATATAATAGAAAAAAGAGCAGCTGCTATTGATAATATAGGAAAAGAACTTGAAGGCGATATAAATACTCTTAATGAAGATTTTGAATCATTACAGTCTGACATAGATAAGGGTGTTATAAAAGACCAAGGTACTTTAGATGAAAGAATGAAGGGCTTAAGAGAAAGAGAAGCTCAAATAAAGATAGATCAAAAAGCTATTAAAGGTGTTTATGATAGAGAAGTTATAGGACAGTATGCTGCTATAAAAAACTTAGCTGCAGAAAAAATGCAAATATCAGTTAACACTGGTAATCAAGGTAAAGTTTTATTTAATACTGTTTTTAAATCTATAGATGATCTAGGAGAGTGGGCAGAAGACATGGCTTTGAGCGGTGTAAATCTAGCTGCAAGCGAAGATGACATAGAACAAATTGAACAAGTTTCTAGAGATATAGGTAAAGATAATAAGATAAAAAAGAGAGAAGACGAAACGCCTATACAATATAAAGAAAGATTAATAACTAATATGAAAACTTTTACTGATGATAAAGGTAAAGGTTTGTTGGAAAGAGAATTAGGCTTTAATGAGTTTGGTAAATCAAATGAGTTTGAGCAAAAGTTTTTAGAAACAACTTGGGGTGCAGTAAGTACGTCAGCTGTTCAAATGTTAACTTACGCTTTACTAACTAGAGGTGCTGGTGGTGGAGGAGGAACTGTGGCAAAAGCTTCAGGGATGGCTAACACTTTTGTTGGTAGAAAACTTATCCAAGCATCTAAATCACCTTTAACATACTTATTTGGAGCTAGCGCGTCTGCTAATAGTATGGACGAAATGGAAAAGCCAGAGTTTGACAAGGTGCCAATGTGGGAGAAGCAAGCATTTTCTAATTTAAGAGGATCTGTGCAAGGTGTTTTAGAAGCTATAGGTGTTTCGGGTGCTTTAAATGGTAGTAAAGTAATTAATAAAATATTAACAAGAGCTATAGGTAAAGCTGGTACAAACACTACTTATAAAACTGTAGAAAAGTTATTTGAAAACGAGATAAAAAATTCATTAGCAAAAGGTTTAATTAGAGTTGTTGGAGGAGGATTAGTTGAAGGTGAAACTGAAATAATACAAGAGATAGGTGATGTTGGTTTGAAAAACTTATTTAATACTGTTAAGCAGTCAGGAGTATTAAAAGAAGAAAACTCGCCTGAATTGTTTGGAGATCAACAGACGGATTTATCTGTAGAAAACTTAGCACACGTAGGTAAGGTAGGTTTTTTAAGTGGCTTAATGTTTGGAGGCTTTGGAGCTTCAGTTCAAGCTTATCAAGAAAACGCTTTAGATAAAATAAATAAAAAGCAATTTGCATTAGCAGATTATTTAGTTAGTAGTCCAGAAGCCAGAAAAATATATGCTGCTAATTTAAGAAATGAAATTCAACAAGGTAAAATAACAAAAAAAGAAGCTCAAGAAAGATTAAGAGCAGTTAGACAAATGGGTGGTGCTATGCAGCAAATGCCAAAAGATCTTACTAGAGAAGGTAAACAAAAAGCTTTTTCTTTAGTATTAGAAAAGAGCAAGCTTGAATCACTAGTGAAAGACAAAGATAAAAGTCTATACAAACCTCAACTAGATAGAATATCAGAAATAAATAGTGAGCTAGAAACTGTAGCATTTGAACAAACTAAAGCAAAGCAACTTGAAAGAAATTTAAATCTAACAGCAAATTCATCTGGAGATAGAAACATTGATTATGCTAGTTTTAAAAACCCTGAAGAATTTAAAAAAGCTCTAGAAGATAGAAAGGTTAATTCAGATGAAGTAGTAGCCTACAGTAGAGATGGTAAAAAATTAGGTGTTGCTGATGTGGCTGATGGTCTTTATTTAGATTTAGGTAATGGAACAATATTAATAAATGAAGCTGTTGCTGAAAATACAGGTGCTATATCTGTCGGAACTCATGAATTATTACATGACATAACTAAAGATAGATTAAAAAAAGGTAATATAAGTTCTGAGCAGTTGGTTAAAGACTTTAAAAACATACTAAGCGACAAAGAGATGTCAGTAGTGCAAGATAGAGTTAACAAAAGTTATGGCGGCAACCCAACAACTGAAGAATATTTTAATGCTTTTCACGATGCTATTGTAAAAGGAGACATTCAATACAGTGACAATGTATTCACTAAAGTGGGTGAATGGATAACTGAAAACATATTAAAACCTATGGGTATTAAAAAAGCTGGTTTTGAAAATGGAAAACAAGTATATAGGTTTATAAAAGATTATAGTGTACAAACAAAAAGAGTAGTAGAAGGAAGACAAGAAGGTTTTGAAGGTGATATAGCTAGACAAGTTGGTCAAAAAAGTGACACTACAGTTAGTGAAGATACTACAGTAAAGCCATCAGTAACTCAAGAAATAGTAGATGAAAATACTAGATTAAGCGAACAGCTATCAGAAGCAATAGAACAAGAAGACAGTCAAGGTATAAACGACATTAAAAATGATTTATTTTTAAATAACGAAGGTACAATAAATCAATTTATAAATCAAAAGTTTAAACCTGGATTAGGTATAGATAGAGAAGATTTTGCTTCTGCTGTTAATGAAGAGGTTTTACTTAGATTAAATAAAACTTATGATCCAAGCAAAGGAGAGTATGGCGCTTATATTAGAGAAGCGTTGTTTGGCGGTGGTAAGTTTGGCGGTGGTAGACTAGGTAACATATTAAGAAGCTTAGGTCAAGACGGTGATTTGTTTACAAAAGATGTAGAAGATATAGAAGTACAAAGAGAAACAGCTATAGAACAAGAAGAAGTATCAGAAGGCGTTAAGCGTAAACCTAAAATAAAGTTAAAAGATAGATTAACTGGAGATCTAAACCCTGTTTTAGAAGCTATAAACGCACAAATAAGTAATTTAGATATTGATAATTTAAATTTCAAAAGTTTAAAAGACATAGCTTTACAGCAAGTTCAAGAGCTTTTTGGTGTAGTACCTAAAAAAGGTAATCTAACTAAGTCAGACGTAAGAGCAGCTCAACAATATATAAACAAAAATGCTGATGCATTGATAGCTTTACTACCAGAAGGAGCTACTCCAAGTGGTACATCTACTGGTGTTCAAAAAGTTTTATTAGATAATTTCTATAAAAAAAGAGAAAGAGCTACTATGGCTAAGACTGGTAGCGCTGCTGGTTTATCTATATTTGAAAAGAAAAGTAATATAAATCCTAAAGATTTTAAAGCCGTATTTGGAATAACACCTGCCGGTCAACTTAATTTATCTGATAGAAATACTAGTGCAAGAGTTAAATCTTTGATAGCTCAAACAGAGCGTATGCTAGTTAATCAACAAGTAAGAGAGGTTTTAGGAAAACAAGGTAGAGAAATACCGTCAGCTATAACAGAAGGAAAAAGTGAACAAATGTTTTCTATTAGTAGAGATATATTTTCTACTGAAGAACAAGCTAATTACGCTAAATTATCACAAGCTAGAGATATAAACACTGTTGTTAAAAATGCCGGCATAGGTAGTGTTTCTATAAATAAGTTTAATAGAAAAGACTTTCAACTAATGGTTGAGACAGCTATTAAAGAATATGGTTTAAGTTTAAATGTTTTTGAATCAGCTATGCCTGCTTCGGGTGGAGCTGTTAGAACACAGGTTGGTAAAGATAATCCTGATGCTAGAAAGTTACAAAAATATTTAGATGATAATAATATTAAAGCAAAAAAAGGAGATTACTACTATGCATTAGATAATGGAAAATGGGTTAAAGCTGAAATAAAAGGCAAAACCGCGGTCGCACCTGAGGGGGTTACTAATCTTCTTGCTTCTAGAGGTAGATTATATTATGGTAAATCAGATCCAGCTTATATAAGAGCTATAGAAGCGGCCAAAGGTTTTGGTGGTAAAGATATTGCTAAACCAAAAAGAGTTAACATTAAAGAAGGTGTTAAAATAACTAAAGACTGGTTAAACGGTAAAACTAGAAAAACAGGTCCTACAAGAGCAGAGCAAATGGATATTAATATGGATGTTCTTGAAGATGTGTCTATGCAGCTTCAAGGTGCTATTAGATCAGGTATGGATCCAAGAATAGCAGCTTTGTTAATAGCTCAAGGTTACCAAGCTACAAATGGTTTAGTTAAAATATCTGCAGGGTTTGGATATGTATCTGAGAAATTTGAATACAGCGAAACAGGTAAGCAAAGTAAAGGTAAAGTAGCATATAGAGAAGAGCATAACCCACCTGCTTCAGTTATTGGAGCTACATTGATAGAGGCTATTGTAAAAGGACAAGTAGATCAAGTTTTTCCTTTTATAAGAGAAAATTACTATCAAACTCAATTATCGTTTAAAGATGATTTTAAATTAGATAAAGCTAGATTAGATGCTACACTTCCAGAAGGTACTAGTATTTTATATAATACAGCTATAAGGTTAACTAAAGCTGGTATTAATTTAAACACTATAATAAATATACGTACTGGTAATACTATGGCTCAAGACATCGGTATAGCTTTACCTAGCGATGCTAAAGATAATATCACCGCTGTAGCTCGACAAAACGAATTAATAGAAGAAGCTATATTAGAAAACAAAAATGTAGAGTTGCTACAAGAGTTATTAGATGAAGAGTTACCTGTTTTAAAATCAGAACAAGAAGCTTCTATACCTAATGAAGAGATGATAAACAGCTCTAAAGTAATGGCTTCTATATCTCTTAGCAATGGCCAAACAATAGAACAAGCAAAAGTTTTAGACAAAGCTTTAGAAAATGCTAGATCTTTAGATAAGACAATTAAAAAAATAAGAGTATTTGATTTTGATGATACAATTGCAAAAAGTAATAGTTTAGTATTTTACACTAAGAAAGACGGATCGCAAGGAGAACTTACTGCAGAACAATTTGCAGAGCGTGGAGCACAGTTAGTTAAAGATGGTGCTGTTATGGACTTTAGTGACTTTAATATTGTAAGAGAAGGCGAGCGTGGTCCATTGTTTGATATAGCTAAGAAAATAAAAGCCGCTAGAGGTAATGAAGACTTATTTATATTAACTGCTCGTGCACCTGAATCTCAACAAGCTATATATGATTTTTTAAAATCAGAAGGTTTAGAGTTTAAAAAAGAAAACATAGTTGGTTTAGGTATCTCAACTGGTGAAGCTAAAGCTACTTGGTTAGTTAATAAAGCTGCAGAAGGGTACAATGATTTTTATTTTGCTGATGATGCTTTACAAAACGTTGATGCTGTTAAAGCAGCGATGTCTCAGCTAGATGTTAAATCTAAGGTACAACAAGCAAGACCTCAATTTAGTATAACTCTAAGTGATGAGTTTAATAATATAATAGAACAAACAAGTGGTATATCATCTGAAAAAACATACTCAGCTGCGAAAGCTAAAACAGTAGGAGCTAGTAAAGGTAGATTTAGATTTTTCATACCACCATCAGCTGAGGATTTTGTTGGTTTAATATATGGAACTTTAGCTAAAGGAAAATTAGGAGAACAACAACTGGCTTGGTATAAAGAAAACTTACTAGATCCATTTGCTAGAGCTATGCAAAGTTTATCACAAGCTAGAGTTCAACTAATGTCTGACTATGCACAATTAAAGAAAGATATTAAAGACGTACCTAAGACATTAAAAAAGAAAAATGAAGATGGTTTTAGTTATGAGCAAGCTTTAAGAGCTTATATATGGGATAAACAAGGCATGGAAGTTCCTGGGTTATCCGCTAGTGATATGAAAGACTTTAGAAAAATAGTATTATCTGATCCTAGCCTTCAAGCTTTTGCTGAACAATTAATAAGAATAAATAAATTAGGTGAATATCCACCGCCTGATAGCAGTTGGTTAGCAGGTGATATAGCTAGTGATTTAACAAATGGTTTAGATAAAATAAGTCGTAAAAAATATTTACAAGAGTGGCAGCAAAATGCTGATGCTATATTTAGTGAACAAAACTTAAACAAGCTAGAAGCGCTGTATGGTTCTAAATACAGAGAGTCTTTAGAAAATATACTAGAAAGAATGAAGACTGGTAGAAATAGATTAGAAGGAGGAAGTAGATTATCTAATAGAGTATTAGATTATTTAAATGGATCTATTGGAGCTATAATGTTCTTTAATATGAGATCAGCAGTTCTTCAAACTATATCTGCTATAAACTTTTTAAACTGGTCAGACAATAGTCCTATTGCAGCAGGTAAAGCTTTTGCAAATCAAAAACAATATTGGGCTGATTTTTTAGAGTTAATGAATGGAGACTTTCTAAAAGATAGAAGAGATGGTGTTAGGATAAACGTAACAGAGTCTGAGATAGCTGACATGGCTAAGACTTCTAAGAACAAAGCTAAAGCTGTTATGGCTTACATAATAGAAAAAGGTTATTTACCTACTAAGTTTGCAGATAGTTTTGCTATTGCATCTGGTGGTGCTACTTTTTATAGAAACAGAATTAACATGTATATAAAAGAAGGTATGACAGAGGCAGAAGCTAAAGCAAAGGCTTTGTTAGACTTTCAAGAAATAGCAGAAGAGTCACAGCAATCTAGTAGACCAGATAGAATATCTCAACAACAAGCTAGTCCTATGGGTAGATTATTATTAGCTTTTGCTAACACGCCTATGCAATATACAAGGTTAACTAAAAGAGCTTTTCAAGATTTAATGGCAGGTAGAGGAGATAGAAAGTCTAATGTAAGTAAAATAGTTTACTACATGGCTGTTCAAAACTTAATATTTAATGCTATGCAAAGTGGTTTATTTGCTTTAGGTTTTGGAGATGATGAAGAAGATGATGAAAAGAAAAACAAGTTATATTTAAGAAATGCTAATGGCATGGCTGATTCAATACTAAGAGGTTTAGGTGTTGGTGGTCAAGCTGTTTCTGTGGCTAAAAACTTTTTATTAGATTTATATGAAAGATCAGGTAGAAAAAGACCTGACTATGTTGACTCTGTATATAAGTTGTTACAGTTTTCACCACCTATAAGTTCTAAAATATCTAAAGTAAGACAAACTGCTTTTCCATTTGATAGTAAGAAACGTAAACAAGAAATGATAGACCTAGGTTTTAGCTTAGAAAATCCAGCATACGAATCTACTGCTAAAGTAATTTCTGCTACAACAAACCTACCTCTAGATAGAGTACTTCTTAAATATAAAAACATTGAAACAGCTTTAACAGAAGATCTTCAAACATGGCAAAAAGTAGCTATGTTACTTGGCTGGCCACAGTGGCAGATACAAGGAAACAAAAAAGACCAAGAAAAACCAAAGTCAAATAAAAATAAATCTAGAGTTCAAAAAAGAACAGGATCAAGAGTTCAATCTAGAAAAAGCGCTAACAGAGTACAAAGATAAGATATGAAAAAATGCAGAAGACCTTATAACAAATACAATTCACCTATGGCTTTAAAAGACGCTTGTTATCACAAGGTTAAAGCACAATATGATGTTTTTCCATCTGCTTACGCTAGCGGTGCAATAGCTAAATGTAGAAAAAATAAATAAATGAAAGCAGAAGAAAACGAGTGGGGTGTATCTACATCTAGATCGCCACTGGCTGTTGTTAGAAAAACTAAAAAAGGAGCTTCATTAAAGCGTTGGTTTAAAGAAGAGTGGAAAGATGAGAAGGGAAACGAGTGCGGATCTAAAAAAAATAAAAACACTAAAGTGTGTAGACCATCTAAGAGGGTTAGTAGCTCGTCTCCAAAACCTTGGAATGAAATGTCAAAAAGAGAAAAAAGAAAAGTTACTAGAGCTAAAAAGAAAGTAGGGATGGGAAGAATAAGAAGTTCTAGCAGTAACGTATCTTGAGGAACAATAAAAAACTGGGCACCATACCCAAAGTTCCTGTAACCAAAAAAGGGGATCTCATTACGAGGTCCCCTTTTTATTTGTGGAGAATATCAGAGTCGAACTGATGACCTCCTGCGTGCAAGGCAGGCGCTCTAGCCAGCTGAGCTAATCCCCCAACATTTTAACTATTACAGTATTCACAAATACCGCCTAAACATAATCCGCACATATTTTTAATTTTAAAATTTAATACTTATTCCAAAAGATAAGACTACAGCTCCAGTAGCTACTGCTAATTCGTTTGGTCCTAACTTTAGTTTTTGTTTATGCCATAGCATATTACCAGTACCGAAGGACATCAACGAGATGCCTCCAATTATTGCTAACTTCTTTGTCATTTAATTTCACAGTTGTCACCTGCGCAAGCTAGCTCTCCTGCAAGATCTGTTTCATCTTCTGTTTCTACAATCTTACTAAGATCAACATCTTTAAGATGTGTCATAGCCATATCATAGTTTACTTTACTTATATCTTCAAATGGTGCTTGAGTATATGTACCACCATCATAA
>JAAHTG010001265.1_pt4 | contig 10067 bp, 13 predicted proteins | sample 6116081 | NCBI WGS metagenome assembly JAAHTG01 (sample SAMN13939989, study PRJNA603662) | sponge metagenome | isolation source: marine sponge | host: Mycale hentscheli | place: New Zealand | collected 2005
TCTTTTACCAACCCCCCTCCTTCCTTTAAAAAAAAAAATAATAAAATAAAATAACACTTAAATCATTAATAAACCCTTAATGGATACTTCACAATTTCCAAGGAATATTTTTGGACAAAATGAAAAAAGCGGATATAATGAAGTATGACAATTTGGTATCTTGTTGAAATTTGGTATCCCGTCCATTATAATTTGGTATCCCAATCAAGAAATGATATTAGGAGATGACAAAATACTTAAGATGTAGGACAAAAAACTATTTAAACAATAAAAACATATATTATATATGGAATTTAAACAAATACTAGAACATTCTCTATATGAGATAAACAAATATGGGGACATACGTAAAGTTACAACCCAAAAACTAATGCAACCTATAGATGGTAAAATAAAAATTCTTACTGATGAAGGTAAAAGGACAACACGGTCTGTAGAGAAATTAGTGCAAACTACTTTTTTTCCTGATATAAAAGAACGAGGTTCGTTGAGGTATATTGAAGGAATAGGGTATATTGTTGATAAAGCAGGGTTGAATAGCGACGATTCTTTGCTTGGAAAATTAGTATCAAATACCTGCGATTATAAAATAAAAGCACGAAAGAACTATAAAGATGAAGTCCGTTTTCAGTTTATAGGACTAATGAATGAAGATAAAGATGCAAAATGTTTACTGTTTAATGAAGATGAAGACACAACAACTTTGTATAGTAATGAAGATGAAGCAATAGCAAATAAGAAACACAACGACGAAATATTCTACTTCTTCATTCATGAAGGGAAGAATGATTTGCTTAACGTGGATTTGCTAGAACATGTACTTAATGCGAAGTTCTATTACATCAAAAGTAAACTTGATGAGTGTGATACAGAAGTAGACGAAGCAAAACTCTATAAAGAATATTTATCATACGATTTTGAATATAGGTATGACGAATATTGCGAGGAGTTGTCTATCCCTTATAGAGAGGAAAGTATTAGACGAACGGTTAAGGTCGTTAACAAAGGAATTTGCGGACTTGAACCCTTGTCTGATGCCGACCTATCAGCATGTGAGCAGCAAAAGAGCATAGATAAGGCAGAAAAATATGAGCGTATTAGGATTGCTGAAGCAGAAAGACAAAAAAAAGAAGGGAGGGGGAGGTAGAGGTAACGAATGGAAGGCGACAATATTGTGAGAAAAGTAGAAGGTGAAACGAAAAAAGAGTTAAAGAAATATAATCAGCATTTCGGAACAAACTTTACGGATATTGAGGGGTTCGTTAAAGATTGGAAAATTACGAAACGATTGAAAGAGAATAGAGCAGCTACCGCGATGAGACAAAGAGAAAAAGACATGAGAATGCAAAAGAGATTAACCATGAAACTTAATGAATAGATTAATGTAGACTATAACTTTTTTTTAATTGTTTTATTTCTCTTTGCTTATGCATATTGCATTTTAAATGTTCCTCATAATAGTTGCATCTATAATCCTTACCGCATACTTTACAATGTATTTTCGGTGTGTTCTCTTGATAATTTTGAAATTTATCCTTATTTGCGTGATAGTATTTGCTTGAGTTAGATTGTTCCATTAATATACCAATAGCAAATACTTTTATACCATTTATATCTTTAAAATATTAAATTAGTTTTTTAAAGATAATAATCATCGTTAGACTTCAGTTATTTCAGTTATTTTATTACTTGGTTCTTCATCTTTGTAGTGTATCTTTAGGGACGGACGTTTAAGAACTATTTTTTGCAATCTTATTAAATCACTTGTTTTTAAAGCATACTGCGAAAAATCAACAGAACATAATTCATTCGTATCAAAATCACTAGTGTTATAAGAACAGTCCGACTTACACGAAATTTTTTTCATAATCCATTTTAGAAGTCCCATAATATCACTATATATATTAAAATTTACAATTCTAGGATAGTTAGGAAATGCATGTAGACATTCCTAGGGTCAGAGGCAATCTTTGCCGAACTACTGCGAAGATTGATAGCAAGGGGAGATGATGAAAGGTCTACGGTTGATTGGAAATTGAGACCATGAACGATATTTCTCGATGCTCGGGCTTGGAAAGAGTTGACTTTACATTTGACTCCTCCTGCCGCCAACGCTTCTAAACCGAGAGCCAACATCTCGTCCTTATCCGTGACATTATAAGAAATGTATTTGGATTGTGAGTCAGAAAATAAGTATACAATTTCATCAAGAGCAGGTAGCGATTCTAAAGCATAACAGTCCTCAACCAAGGATGTTTCATTTGACTGAGAGATGTATGTAACAACAAGTCCCGTAACTGCTTTGCTCGGCACTTTAACAGAGAAATTGCCCTGCTCTGAGTTCATCGTTTGCTTAACCGATGTAACCGAGTTCATAAGGATTGGGCCTTGTTTGCCGTCATCCAAAATAGTCATATAGCGAAGTCTAACATTTTGCAATTTGTAATTTGTTGCTGCGGTAACTCCGCTGCCTTGCAGTGCCGTTCCATTACGTGCTAAGTTAAATGAGAGGCGAATTGCTCCCGATTTAGCAAATGAGTAATCATCTCCCATCATGGAGTTGAGACATATTTTCGGTTTGATACACATCTGTGCCGGTCGAGTAACCTCATGGCCCGCATCGGTGTGATCGCCAAAAACAGCCTGACATACGTAGCGACCAGCTTCCTCTGTAATCTGAAGTCCCTCTGCCTGTGCCTGAGGCGTAAAAACACTACCCATATTAGAAGAGGCAGTATTCACTACATTAACGTATCTCCCGTAGGATTGTAAATTTTGAACGTTCTGACCTTTTGCGTCAACCGAGAATGATTCGTAGAATGCGTGATAGCCGATGTTATTATTCACACCAACGAAGGCATTTGTTGCGATTTCAGTAGTGCCAGATTGATTCACAACCAAGTCTGCCTCAATGTAAACGCTATTTTTCATGAGCTTACGCCCCATATCAAGAATCTCAAAATCTACCGAGTCAAATTCTCCAAACCCATTAGAATTATCGTTAAGCGGACGTGCCGAGTGATACAATAAATTAGCCATTATAATTAATGCCTATATAAATAATTTATCTAAAATGTTCTAAATAAATTATTTTGTAAAAAGGTTTGTCTCTTCATCTACTTAGATTTGTTTAACTACATCGTAGTAGACAACAAGTCGGGTAGAGAGATTGCCTCCTGACGATGCTAGTTCCAGTTGAAGTTTCTGCGGTCTGTTGAGGAAAGGAACGGGGTAAGAAATCATCATGTTTCTACCTGAACCGCTCCTATCATTTGGGTTAGGATTGGTCGTAGTAGTAGTCTGAATCTGATAATATTTCTCGGAGATATTATTGAGTGATTCTCCGGCATTCATAAATGTACGCATGAGATTATCATAATGTTCTGCTGAACCAACATCCACCGAACTTTGCGACATCTCAACGTCGTCAATCGTAACTCTATAGGTAGAGAGATTACCATCATCAGAGGCAATTCCGCCGCCTTTGAAGAACATAACGTAAAAATTCTTACACATCGGGGGGATTGAATAAATTTTGGAGTGTGTTGTTGCCGCAGCGAACGAATCCTCCTCACTCAAAATAGTTTCATACGTTACCATTCCGGATGGGGCGGGTGAGTTGACAATTTCGGTAATCAATTCGATATTCGTAATATCTGCTTTGTGTCCGCCAGCTTTAAAAACTTGGTCGTTTATTGACAGGCCTGTGAAAGTTCCATTAGTCGAAAGGGGAGATTCTAAAGCAGGAGCGAGAGCAGAATTTAGTTGAATGTTAATTGATCCATTTGTGTTATGTGTAAGTTGCGTTATTGTGTGCTTCATACTGCCAGTTCCACCCGCGGCTCCACCGGCGGGGGTGTAATTCCCAGTAATATCAATCGCTTCTCCGACGAAGAAGGGTTGAACGTTTCTAGTTCCATATTTCGCACTCGTGACAACAGTATTCATCGTGTCCGGATTTGTTATATCTACCGTAACGTTTTCTAATGTCCCCATAAGAATTACGCCGGTCGCCATATCTGAAGAAGCCATGTTTATAGGAGCGAATTGTGTTCCGTCCAAAGTGATGGGTGTATTTGTCAGAAGTTGAAACGGCATTTCAAGATGAATACGTGTATCGCCATGTCTAACACCATCAAAAGAAGCATTACGGGCAAAGGGGAATATTTCAGATAAAGGAATTCTAACATCATGAGTTCTATATCTAGAAATCTCATCGCCAAAGGTGTTAAACTCCAAACTCGTACCGCCTACAGTCAAATCTTCTGCCTGTTTTGGAGCGAGAGCCCCGACATCATTTCTCAAATCCTCTGTTGATTTCTTGTAGTATGCTTTAGTGAATGCGTATTTGTTTACACGCCTAATATCTGAGATTTTACCTCTGTTTTGCGAACTCATGTGTGCGTTCTGTACTAAACTAACCGGGGATGGAAGGAATTGAGCTCGTTGGGAGAGTTTGTCTGTATCTGCCTGTCCGTCCACACCACTACCTAAATGTAAAACAGATCTACCCAATACCTCGTCACTATTACCGTTCAGCACACGTGCATCAATAGAGACAGCGACATAGGTTCTAGATAAATCATAAACGCTTCCCCCGGGGAGAATAAAGTCTACGTTATTTTTGTTTCCAGATCTATCGAAAGAAGATTGCTCGGAAGGAATTTTAATGACTTGGTTCAAACTCATTATTAATATTAATTTATAATATAAATTTATAATAAATATGAGTAAATATATAATTTTATATTATATGATAAAGTATGTTTTAATAATTTGGTATTGTCCTTTTTAAGTAATTCCTGCTTGAACGCTAAAATTACTCATCGTTGAAGTATAAGCCGGAGCAACTACTTTAGGTTTCTTATTTTTTACAAACAGGCCCGTTAGCAAACTTGCAATTCCTAAACCTGCCGTAGCTATGATTCCTAGGGGGTCTGCCGCATCAGCCGCCGCACTCGCCGCAGCGGCATCAGCTAACGCTTGTGACGCGGTTGTTTCAACTTCGGGGGCAAGAGTTTTTGCTATATCTCCTCCAACTTGTTCTGATACATCAGCACCGACATTTTCACTTGAAGCAGTAATATCTTGTTCGGGTGCAGCGGCAGATGGTTGAGAGTCCCCTCGCATTTGTGAGAAGAAATCCTCGTCATCTCCTTCAGGGTCTCTATCGGGGTCAAAATTTCTTTCAAATCTTTCATTATAATCTTCAAATTCATCATTATCAAAATCAGGGTCACGCTGTTCTTCGGGTTCTCGTGCGTCCTGAAACTCCTCATCTTCCTCTTCCTCTGCGTCTTCTTGGTCTTGAGGTTGTCTGCTTTCAGTTTCAGGTTTAGGTTCGTCATCTGCTTGAACGGGTTCTCCTGCTTCTGTCTGTGTTGGAGGTTTAGCTTGTGATTCAGTAGGCAGGTCGCTATCCTTTAGTGATTTCCCTGTTAGTTTACGAATTCCTGCTCTTAATTTTTTAGATCCAACTCTACCTAATAGTTTGCCAATCTGCTCTGTATCTCCATTTTTCAAGGACTTGGCTAACAACTGAGCGTCTTCTGACGAAAAACCTAACGATTTCAGTTTGTTGCCGACTTTAGACAACTGACCTAGTCCAGTCATCGCTACATGACCCAACATAATATTACCAAAATCCGTTGTGAATGTTTTACCTATCGTTGCCATTTGGTTCTCACTTTCTCCCATGACCGCATCACGACTAGTAACTATATGACTTGACGTTAAATTCTTAAGGGCATTTTCGTAGGCTGATTTATTTCCATCCATTATATTATAAGTGAGTTAAAAAAAAATAAATAAAATGTAGTAATATATATATATGGATAATAAAGAAGATGTTATTTTTGAAGATACTAAACCGGTTGTTGAACCTGAAATAAAACCTGATTCGCCGACCCCCACAGATACAGAACTACCGCCTGAACCAGTTAAGAAGGGACGGAAACCGTTGTCGGATGAACGTAAAGCACAGTTGCGGGAGAATTTAAAGAAAGGGCGAGAGAAATCTCTTGAGACAAGAAAAAAGAATAGGGAACTAAAGAAAATTCAAAAGGAAAAGAAAGAAGCGGAAGATGAGGAATTATTGCTTAAAACTTTAGAGAAAAAGAAAAATTCAAAAAAAGACCAATCTGTACTTCTAGAAGAGATTGCTGTCTTGAAAGCAAAACTCGCAGAGCAAGAGAATACTGTTGTAGAAACTCCAATTAAAAAGAAAGTAAAGGAAACTCCTCCACCACCTACTCCTCCGCCTACTCGTAAACCGAAAAAAGCACCAGCACCAGCACCAGCACCAGCACCAGCACCAGCACCACCGCCAGTACGTGTTGAGACACAGGCAGAAAAAAATAAAAAGAAATATCTAATGATGCGAGGTCTACGTTAAAGAACCTCCACCATGACGTGTACGTCCACCATACCCGAAACAGTTGCTCTTAATTGATGAATTAAAAAGCGTACAAATTCGTTGGTCTCACTTCCTTCAAATTCCGTACTATTGGTGTAAAACTCATCTAGACCCCGCACCAACCCATAAATGGCAGCGAGATTTTTACGCATATCATAAAGTTCAGTTTTAATATCACGGTTCTCTTCTTCATATTTGTTATACTTTTCTTGAAGTTGATTAACTAGTTGGAGGTACTCATTTTCATTATCGAATTCTAAAGTCATTTAATATATGATATTATTATATTATTATATATTAAACACAGATGAAGTTTGAAATACTTAAGGTTCGAGACCCATCAGACAAAAACCATATTAAAGTCCCAGTCCTTGCCGATCTGCCTTTCAAGTTAGCAATTGTAGGGAAAAGTCAATTATCAGGAAAAACAACGATTATTCTAAATTTATTATTGAGGGAGAAATATTATCGTAATTATTTTTTAGGGGAAAACATATACATCGTATCCAATAATAATGTAGATAAGAAATTAAAAATATTAATGACTGAATTAGATGTGCCTGAAGAGAACTTTATGGCGTTTGATGAGGATAGACTTGACGCATTATACGATGTTCTTGAGGAGGAGCATGAAGAAGAGAAAAAGAAAACACAAAAACTTATTATATTTGATGATGTCGCATATTCAAATGGATTAAAGGGAAGTCAGACCGGTGTGATAAGTAAAATTGTGATGAATGGGAGGCACATACTTTTAAATACTATTTTCACCACACAGAAGTATTCGCTTATGGGAACTAATCTTAGGTCGCAATTGACAGGTATATTCATAGCAAAAACATCAACTAAAGAATTAGAATTGATAGAACAAGACGTAAACTTTCTAGACGACAAGAAAAAGTTTATGACTTTGATGAGACAAAACACGATGGGAAGAAATTTTGTTTTTATAAACTTTACGAATACTGAGGACGAGGGTATGTATCTTAATGGGAATTTTGAGAAGATTGCGTGATTAATGAATTAATTAATTTGTCTCTTTAGTATAATGACAAAGACGTACAAGCAGAAGTTCAACAAGAAATACAACCAACCGATTGATAAGTCAAACAGTATACCGGAGATAAGCAAATTATCAGGGTTTCAATTAGCAGGATTAAAAAAGATATATGAGAAAGGTATGGGTGCATTTTACACGAACCCAACATCAGTAAGAAAATCGGTTTCATCACCCCAGCAATGGGCTATTGCTAGGATATATAGTGCTGTCATGGGGGGTAAGGCAGCCAAAGTTGATGCCGACTTATTGATAAAAAAAAAATAATAATATAATACAAATGGAAGATAACAAGACTTTTTTGAAATTAAAAGAACAACTTTTACAGAAAATTGAAACGGAGAAGAAACCGAAGAAGAAAACAGAGAAGCAATTATTTCAAGTTAAAGAGACAAATATAAAAAAAAATAAAAAGAAATCAGGATATTGAATATGACTGATACATTTATTAAAAATGAAAAAATATTAAAAATAATTCGTGAACGTTTAACTGTGCGAACATATGAAAAGGAGCAACATGGAGAGGTTTTTACACCACCCGAATTAATATGTGAAATGCTCGATACTTTACCTGCATCTGTTTGGGATAATAAAGATTTAAAATGGTTAGATCCTGCAAATGGAATTGGCAATTTTCCGGTTATTGTCTATTACAAATTAATGGAAGGATTGAAAAAAACAATACCCGATGATACAAAACGCAGTAAACATATTATTGAAAAAATGCTCTTTATGGTTGAGTTGAACCCAATAAATGTAAAGGTCAGTACAAAAATATTTAAGATGATGAATCCAAATGCTAAACCTAATATTGTGAAGGCAAACTTTTTGACAGAATCGTCTAAATGGGAAAGAGAATTGGGGCGAGATACTTTTGATATAGTTATGGGGAATCCACCGTATAATGAAGGCGGGATTAGAGCAAATTCAACTGAAAATGTGAAACGTGGAGAAGGTAAAACATTATGGGTTGAGTTTGATAAAAAATCATTATCTATTCTTCGTGACGCAAATTCATATTTATTATTTATTCATCCAGCTTCATGGATTTCATTAAAGTCAAATAATGCTAAAGTCCTGTTAGATAACCAAATAATAAAACTAAGATATTATAATTATAGTGATGCCAATTCACTTTTTCAGAACAAATCAGGAAAAATACCTATTACATATTATTTAATCCAAAATAAAAATACTAAGCATTCTACATTAATATATGATAACGCATACGAAAAATTTATTGAATTTAATATTTATGAAAATGAATTTATACCAACTGAGTCTATTGAAATGATGAAACAGATATATAGTTACACAAAAACAAAAGGCAGTTTAAAAGACAATTATAAAAGTGTTTCAAATTCTTCTAAACAAGATTCATATTCTCAGTCGCACCCGTTTCCTTTGGTAAATATATCAAAAAAAGAAATAATTATTAAATATACTAATTCTAATAAATTAGATAATTTAGATAAAAAATTACTCCTTCCGAATGCTGCAATGGGATATCCAATATTAGACACAAAAGGAATTTTATATCCATATAACGCTCACGGACATATTATAGTATCAAATAATAATTTACATCAATTAAAACAACTGCAAAATTATTTATTTTGCAGTCTAATATTTTACATAATCGTAATCACTAAAACCAGTATGAATTTTTTAGATAATAAGGTGTTTAAAATTTTGCCAAATATAACAAATTTAACAACAGAAATAGATATCACTGATGAGTTATTAATTAAAAAACTATTTAAATTAGATGATAAATTACTGAAAGGTTATTTTAAATATGTAAAAAAGGGGGAGGGCAGACTCCCACCAGCAACAATAAAAACCTTAAAATCTTTTGATATTTCTAAACACGAAAATGGTATGACAAAAGAGCAAATATCAAAACTATTATAAATGTTTATAAAGATGATTGTAATTTTCTAACGTTTTTTTCTATGAGTCTCAATCGCCTATTGTATTGTTCGTTATTAACATTAGCACTACGAATTATGTCTTCGTTGTTAATAGCGAACTTTTTTCTAAATGCCTCGCCCTTTTCTTTCCAAAAATTATTCCATTCCCTTTGAATTAAAAGTGCATCTTGTTGCTTTTTTTTATATTCGTCTGCCAACTTTTTCATGTCCTCACACGTTTTAAGTCTTTTGCGTAGTCCTCTCATATCCCATTCTTTATCAAACGCCCATGATTGTACGCTACTCATCTCACTCGTCTTTCTATTTACGAACTCAATTATAATAGGAATTCCTATTCGGCATTTAACACATAAGTACATACGCACACGGATACCTGAATAGGATTCGTGATTAAACTCGTCCCACTCCATTGCTGTTTCTTCGAATTTGGAAAGGTCGGGGTGAGTATGGTCTGTATGCCCCGTCCAAGTCTTTTCATCGCATTTTTCACACATATAGGTAATATGAGGGGGATCGCATTTCTGCTTTGAGATGTCTTCTTCTTTATCGTGTGTTTCTTTCACAATTAGTTGTATCTTTTTTCCACGTCGTGTTTGAGTTGATGCGTCAGGCATTTTGGTGTGCCGTGCTGTGTGAGTGTAGATACTATACTTTCCAAAAA
>JAAHTG010002613.1_pt1 | contig 10058 bp, 27 predicted proteins | sample 6116081 | NCBI WGS metagenome assembly JAAHTG01 (sample SAMN13939989, study PRJNA603662) | sponge metagenome | isolation source: marine sponge | host: Mycale hentscheli | place: New Zealand | collected 2005
ATTGAACAGTATTTTTTGTTCCTCTCTTTTTTATCCATGTCATGTGTTTTTCACAATTAGGACATAAATCTAACATTTTAAATCCTCACTATCATAGTATTCTTTTTTATTTTTGGGATTCATAACCCAATCATAAAACTTTTCCCACTTTGTCATTTTAATCCCTATCCTCATAATAATCATCATAGTCAGGTTCATATTCTTGTTCATAAGGTTCTTCATTAAACCCTTTACAATCACATTGATTTTTTAGTTTTTCTTCTTGAGTTTTTCCTCTAGTACAATCACAAGCATGAATTATTTTTCCACTAGAATCATACTGTATATCATGATTACCAATATTTGAGGATCTTTCAAGTTTTTCGTGATTAAAAATTGGTTCTTGACCATCTTCATAATAATGATCTGAATACAAATGACCACAACTCCCACAAGCAGGATCATTAGGTTCACACATGGCATCTGTTATACCAGCAGGTAAATAACCACTCATTTTATTCTCCTTATTAGTTCAAAAGCGTGTGAATATCCTTCGGCAAGTCCGTTATAATATGCGTTTGCTATCCCAAGTTTTGAATCTTTTTCCGCTGTATCTCTTGCTTCTTTTAATATATCCTTTATATTTTTCAAGTGTAGTCGATCTTCTCTATTCATCTTTAATTACCTCAAATGTGATCTTAAATAATTCTCCATCAATTTTTTGTGTCATTATACCAAAATCTTTTTCCATCCAATCAATATCAAAGCTATCTATTTCTACTTTCATATTACACTATACTTATTACTTAATATAAATCTTTATTTTCCAATCTTATTTTTAATATTCTAAGTTGAATATCATATCCTTTTTTTAAACGTTGGTGAAATTGCCACGTTTTACGTTTAGGATAACAATTTTTGTTACAATATATATTCAATGATAACTTGCCACAAGTTTTACATTCAATTTGTTTTGTACTTTTTGTACTTTTTCTATTATTGTTATTATATGTATTTTTACATTTTTGACTACACCATGTTTTAGGTCGCCCATAATCTCTTTGAATTTCTTTTCTACATAATTTACATTTATTATCTCTTATTTTCATCTATTATTGATCGCAAGTTCTACATATAAAGCCTTGTGTTATATAAAATCTTAAATTTTCAGCTTCCGTTTCTTTTTTACATTCAGCACAATTTATTTTTAAACACCAAATTCTTCATGATCATCCCCTTGCATTTTTTTTAACATTTTAGCACAAGCAAAACCTAAAGTTTCTTTAAGTTCTAAAAGTATGGTTTTTGCTTCATCCTTACTTATACCAAATTCTTCCGCAGATTGAAATATTAGATCGGTAGAGTATTCTCTTGGTACACTTGATATAATTACACCTGCAACAGAACAAAACATTTCTTTATTTGTTATCATATTAACAACTTATTATACAATAGTTATATAAGTCTTATGACAATACAAACATATATATTAAACATACATTATACTATTGTTATCAAGCAAAAAGCAATAAATCAAGTCATTCTTGATAGGTTTAACACACCGATAACCAAGTGCTAAAGTGTTAATGCTTGACGTAAGTATGAGAAGACTATAATTCTCAAAAGTTAATCAATGGATTATATGGGGTATTTGGCATGGTGGGAATGTAACACTATGACCAAAATTACCCTATAAAAAGATCGGATTAACAGTTAGTAAATACATGGGCTTCCCGTAAGATCAGCATAACTGCGATTTACTAACAACTTGATTCATAAACCCCCCGATTTAAGGGATTTTATCGGGGGTTTTATTATTTTAAAACTTTAATTAATACTAAAAATATTTGTTATAACTTGTATAATATTACTTTGTATTTATTTTCTAATATTTTGTATTTAATATATTCATTTGCATATCTAAATGAATTTCATCTTTAATTCTATTTAATTTTGTTCCATTTTCTAAGTATGAAATAATAGCTTCATCTAATTCGTAAATATCATTAAAATAATCCTCACATTCATCACAAATTTTTTCATATTTTCTAAAGTCTTTTTCTGTTTTAATATAATAAAATATATCATATTCACAATTTAGATTATCATTTTCATAAAAATTAGATTTTACAAAGTAATCATTAGAGCATTGGTTATCTCCAATTTTAACCCATTTACCATATTGTATAATACCTTGTTTAGTCAATATACTAAATCTATTTCCATCTGTTACACTTTTAAGAAATTCATATCCTAAAGTATTAATTAAATATGCCATTACTCTTGAATCTGATAATTCCCCTTTTGGAATTTTACAAATATTACCTTGAATAGATTCAATTAAAATATCTTGCCAATTTGATATAGTGCCATTATGAAATAAAAGATCATGGTTTGAATCCATGACTTTAAGATTAGTATTAACATTATTTGATATTGGAAATGGATGGCATAATTTTTGGTTTACTTTTCCTACACTCGCAATTCTAAAATGAATTATTGCTATTTTAATATCATTAGGTTTTAATTTCTTTTGAATTATAGAATTAACTTTTTTAGCAGTTATACCTTTATGATAGTTAATTTTACCGTTATCTAACCATGCGATAGATCCACCATGAGAGTTTAAACTTTCAGCATCTTGCAAAGTTTTATAATCGGGAAATTTTCCATCCTCAACATTTATTATCACACACATTATAATTCAAACCTCATTCTTACTTTGTTATTATCGGGTAATTGTTGTAAATAATCCTCAACTATACTAATGGTTTCTAATACACCTGAAACCATCAAGTAATCTTTTTGAAAACATGGTAGTAATCTAAACTCTAATGTATGTCTATCATCTACATTAAAACAGTAATTTATGTGTGTATATCTTGGATCATCATAATGTCCTTGCATATCTCTTTGTAATTCAGGTTGAAACTTTTTATGGCAATATTGTTTTCCCTCTAATCTTTGCCAAAATTGTGATCCTTCATTGATTTTCATTTTATTTGCCCATTTTCTTATTCTTTCAAGATAATAATTATAAAATTCATAAGTCATCAAGTTCATATAGTCAGCATAAGAGTTTAAAGAAATATGTATATGACCACCACATGAATAATTAGTTTTTGTTGGATAAGAACCATAGATCCAATCTTCAACCTGACTAACTTTTAAAGGTTTACTTACAAATTCACCTACTCCATTTTCTTCATCATTACCACAATCACATTCACATTGACACTCACATCCGCAATCATAATTACATTCATATTGTATATTACCACATTCATTACAATCATGCAATAATTCTTGAATTTCATCAAAAATTTCATCACAAACATTTATACATTTTTCACATACTCCTAATTCATTACATTTTGGATCTTTACAAGTTGATATTTTATGATAATTACGATCACAATTACAATTTTCTACTTTTTTCAAACATTCAGCACAAATTAAACATTCATGGCATTGGCAATTTTGAGTAGTAGATCCGCAAATATCACACAATATACATCCTTCACATTCACATTCATTATAACATTCACAATTATCACGACAATACCCATCACAATCGTTATCATCATTATAATTTCTTTCATCAAAACCTTGTAATGATCCATCCCCTTTAAAACTACCTTGCATATTTGGTTTTTCATCAAAATATCCCTCTAATTCTATACCAACTAAATTAATTCTGTTTTGATCAATTTTATCCTCAACTAAATGATTTAAATTTTGTATGGTCAATTTATTATTTCCTCATTATTTTGGACATCTGTTATAATTTGATTGAAAGTTATTTCTAAATCAGAAATATATTTTTGTATTTCTCCATCCGTAAACACGTTATCCAATAGCATACATTCATCCGCACTATTGACTAAAAATGATAAGTTTATTTTTTCATAATTACTTAATTTTTGTCCATCATCCCAATTTAATGATTGATAAATATCTATTGAAAGATCATCCATTATTTGATAAAGTCTTAACCATTTTTCAACATAATTATTTAATTCATCACTTTGAATTTTAACATATAATCCGTACATCTGTTTTTCAATTTCTAAATCAATTTTTACCTTATTTTTTTGAGTATTTTTTTTGTTTGTTTGTATCAAACTCATGTTATACCCTAAAACTAAATCATTTATAATACTTTTTATTAGCTATTAGTTTATAACTAGGTTATACTTTAATACATACTTTTTACCCAATACTATTTTTTTGTTATCTATATTCCACATACACACTATATTAATCATACTAAGGATAGTAAGCAAACTATCCATACTATTAACACTAAGAAATTAGTTTTAATTTATGTGGACTTTAATAAATTCGGGTTAATTAATTTAAAATTTAAAAAAAATAAAAAAGGGGTTATTGAAGAATTAAATATTTGTCATTGATATACTCAATAACTTGATCTAATTCTTTTTGTATGGATTGAATCTTTTGGATGTCTTTACCTCTCCTTTCATTTGACCAAACAAGATCTTCAATCATGTCATCAAGTGAGTTAGACACATTCCAAATTTTTTCAATTTGGGATTTTTCCATAATTACCTTCTGTTTTTGGGTAATATAAATCTTCGATATAAGTACCGTACTTTAATCATGTGTATTCCTTGTTTTAACTGCTAATTCTGTTATGTATTCAAATCCACTTTCTGTTTTATCGGATTCCTTCCATATTGAAATATAAATTGAATCTTTTTTAAACTCTAAATCTACGATCCTTTTTCCATATTGAACAGTTTTTTTAACCATTTTAATGATCCTCAAAACATTTTAGACATAATATAGCAGATTCATCTTTATTTTTATTTGCTATATTTTTTTTAAGTTTTCTTATAGGATAAAAAGAATAGTTTGGCATATATTGATCGCAATTATCACAAATCATTTTAAATCACTCACTTTGTAATATTTCCATTAATATATTTATTTTAGATTCTAAAATTAATACTTCTTTAAAATGTGCATCATGTGAATAATCATTATAGGCATCAAAAGAATTATTCACTATTCTTAGTTCATTTTTAAGATCTTGAATCTTTGATAATATCCTAAGTTCATTCATCATTATTTTAAAGCCTCATTTTTCTCTATATAAACTAAACAATTTAGATTATTTTGTGTTTTTATTTCAATTTTATCATATAAGTTATTTTCATAACGATCCAATATCATTAATTCAAGTTGATCAACTTTAAACACTATACCATTAACAATTTTTCCCTTTTTCGGGTATATTGTGGGAAAATTACACATAGAATGATCTTTAATATCATAGTCAATTAATTTATCTTTTATTCCTTCAATATACTTATTTAAAATAAATGTCCTTTTTTTATTATTCATTAAAGATCCATAAGTAAAAACATTAATTTTATTATTCATCATTTCCGATCTCCCATAATACTACGCCTTCGGTAGTATTTCGTTTTTCTGCTTTACAATATAAATGAAATCTTTCATGCCTTCTTAATTGTTTGTGTAAAAATGGATCATCTAATGGCATTTTTTTAAATTCCATTTGGCATAATTTGCATATAATCATGTTATAACCCTTGATTTTAAAGTCGTACATCCTTTATAATTGGAATGAATATTTTTAAATTTAATATATTCTTCTTGAATTTTTTTACGTTCAATTAACATATTATCATATTTTTTATCATTAGGATCAAAGTTTGGTTTATAACTATCCTCTATTTTAATTGATTTTAAAATTCTTTTAGCCTGACTTAAACTCATTCTAGGATTAAAAAATCTTTTTTCTAAAACTGTTCTAGTCATTTTAAAAATCCTCATATAATTTTAGGTAAGCGGTTTTTTGATATTCTATGATCCAATCAATAGAGTTTTCAATATCTTTTATTATATCAACTATGGGTTTAATATTTTCATTTATTGAATTATACATTAAATCATTAGATTTTATCATGTGATATTTTTTTTCAGGAACAGATCCACAATCTTTTAAAATAATATCTTTAATATTAAATATTTTTTCACTATATTTATAATCAAAATCTTTTTCTAAATGTTCAAAGTTTACAGGTGTATAATATTTTAAATATTCTTCGTTAAATTCAATATAAAATGTTAAAGAATCAAAGTTTTTTTGAATTTCATATTTTACATTTTTATATAATCCTTGTTTAATTATATTGTGTTTTTTATGTTTATGAAATAATTTATTTATTGTTAATATTGATTTCATTTTTTAACCCCTATTTTTATAGACTTTAAAAAATTTAATAATTCTAAAACTTGTTTTTTGTTGCATTGAAAACTTATAGAATTACCCTCATTTTTTATTTTTAATCCTTTTGGGTTTGTTGTACCGTTAGGATTTACGATCTCATATACTAAATCAGTTTTGAAATATTCGTTAAAGTCTTTTAATGAATATTCTAAAATTTCTTTTGTGATTTTCATTTTTCTAATATTTCCTTTAATGCTTTTCTTGCATCATATAAAGATCCATATTCCTGAAATTCACTAATAGTATCTATATTTCCATTAAGATCCGCTTTTCTTATAGTCCATGCTCTGATCGATCCTTTATGTCTATAATCACTTTGATCCGCCTCACTTGTTATAAAATAAATGTCTTTTATTTTATATGATGGATCTTGAGATCCCCCTTTTTGCCATGCTAATTCAGAAATTCTAGAACTAAAAAATTTCATGGTATCCTTATCGAAAAAATGACCATTTTTTAAATCTGATCTTCTTTTTACTTCAGAAATCAGATAAGAACCTGATTTTAAAAATTCTTTTTGGTTCATTATTTCCAATTCTCCATTATTGCTTCGTTTGTTGAATCGTCAATATAAAACGTTTTACCGTTTATTTCTATATAAAGACATTCAGGCGATCTAATATCTATTTTCATTATTCATTAACCCCCGAATAATTATACTTTTTGCCTTTATGGGTATTAATACAATTTTCGATTTTTTGATCTAAAATTGTTAATACTCGATAAATTTGTTTATCACTCGTTTTAGAGCAATTCAAATTTATTATTGTTTGGTTCTTGTTAAAGTCATGCTTTAAAATTTCTGTATCGTAATGGTTTATTTTAAAAATTCCATTATGATTTTCAGAATTAGCGCCTTTAACCATTTTTAGACCTACGAGATCTAAAACTGTTTTTTGGGATTTATCCATGATTAGATAAGATATATACATCTATTTAAACATTTATTTATCTTTCAATTTTTAAAAAGTTTAAATATTATTATTTTGGGATTTTTTGATCTTAACATTATAAGAAGGTTAAACCCTAATTTAAATCTTTAATTTGTAAGACTTTAACAAAATTCGGGTTAATTAATTAAAAATAAAAAATTGTAGGCTTTAATTATAATAGCCTGTATTTTTACCGCTTAATTCTAAATCATCCATTTTAGACATTTTTTCTTCAATTTTTGAAATTAGGCGGTTTTTTGTTTTTTGATCTAAGTTTGGATTAAAAGAAATTCTTGATATTTCCATTGAATCCTGATCATATTGACTCATAATGAATTATAAATCAATGTTCTATAAGAATCTTTGTTTTTGTGGACTTTAAAAAAAATAAAGAAAAAACAGATCAATATTGATCTGTTTGTTCTTGAATGTCTAAATCTATTTCTTCAATTTCCTGATCGTCTAATTCTCCTAAAGGATCAGGATCATAAGATAAACAGATTCTTAAATTGTCCTTGCATCCTTTAAGATCTAAATCCAATTCATTACCACCCCACGTTGTATAATTTTGATCCAAACTTACATAAAGATCGTTTTTTTCTTCAATGCTTAAAAAATCCGCATTTTGTTTTAAATTTTCTTCAATTTTTCTTATCACACCTTTAAAAGAAATTGCTTTTATTGAATTGCAATAATATGGGCTTTCTTGTTTAAGGTATTCCCTTAAAGCCTGATCTTTTTGTTCTTTTGTCAATGATAAAGTTTTTTCTAAGTTGTCTAAATCCTTAAAAAAATTCAGATTTGAATCTCTAAAACTATCATTAATGATTTTAAAAGAAAAATCGATCATTTTAATTTTTCCTCTAATTGTTGGATTCTAACTCTGTTTTCATCAATTAATTTTTGCTGGAATTGGTTTTGATCCATTAAAGTTTTGATCACATCAACCAACATTTTAAATTTTTTTCCATGCTCAAAAATATTCACTTCAGCGGTTTTTAAATTGAATTCTATTTCTTCAATTTTTGTAGGTCTATTTATTTTTCTTAATCCTAATTCTTTAGAATTATGATACATTGAACTTAGGTTTGATTTTTGTTCACATGAGCAACAATTTTTTAATAAAGTTTTATCGCTTTTTGTGGTTTGTTTGTTTTGGGATTTTACCATATTTATTATAAATCAATGATGTATAAAGCCATTTTGTGATCTTAGTATGTATAATGAGCATACTGTTAAAACTGTAAGACTTTAACAAAATTCACAAAAATATTTTTTAAAAATGTTGATTTTATGATGATGTTTTTTTTATTTTCTAGGCACGAAAAAAAAGATCCGCTTTATTCTTAGTTATTTATATGTTTGTTATTTATAAATCTCTTTTTCGGGGTTATTTTACCCAAAATACCCCCCTTAAACCATTGAAATTCACAAATAGTATTCACACTTAATTTATTTATAAATCATTTAGTAATACTTAATTTTCACGCCTAGAATTATAAATAAAAATATTTTTTTAAAAATGTGGACTTTAACAAATTCGGGATAATTTTAAAAATAAAAATAAAAAAAGAATCTAGTTAATTTTAGATTCGATTTGTTTTACCAAATATTCAGCAAATTCAATATATTGATCAAATGTAAATCGATCAATTAATGCAATTTCTGCTTTTGTGTATTTTTGCATATTATTAATTAATTTATTTATAATTAATATCAAGGGTTTAATTTAATTGACAAAATAAAAATAAAAAATAAAATCAAAGAATTAATTAATATTTCTTTGATTAAATGCTATAAATTCATCTACTTGATTCCAACAGGACTCACAAAGAAAAAAAACGCCTTCTTGAATACAGTTAGATCGATCCTCGTTACACTTGTTACAAGTGCCTTTTTGATCAAATTCTTCTTGATTCATAATTATTATAATTCAATGAATTATAAAAGTAAATTGTTTACTTAGTATGTAAACAAACCATACTGTTAAAAATGTAGGACTTTAACAAAATTCGGGGAAATATTGACAAATAACCACTAAGAATAAATTTACTAGGAATGTTAAGTGAAAACCTAATTTAAGTGTTTAAAATTTATAATAAAAAAATTTTAGCCTTAAATTAAATCAGAATCATAAGAATCTAAATTTTCTTTAAATTCTTTCAATTCTGTTATCATTTTTGATAAAGGGCTAAAATCTTCACCAAAAGATCGACCATTTTTAAAATCAGTAAGTAAATAATCTAATTCTTCAAAATCCATATAATTAGATCTTTCTTTATAGTTTATATGCTCACATGATTTTAGATCCTGTAATAAATCCACACAATTATTAAAACTGTATTCAAATTGATCACGCATGGCGGTTATCAATTTTTCATATTTTTCTAAATCTGGGATTTTTATTTCTTTTTCCATAGTCATTAAGATTTATAATAAAAAACTATTATAAGAATCTTTGTATTTTGTGGACTTTAACAAATTCGGGTAAAATAATTAAAAAAATACCACTAAAAACAATTTTAATAGGAATGTTAAGTTAAAGCTTAATTTAAGTGTTTATGATTTATAATAAAAAAATTAATTTTAAAATTTTCCCTCTATTTCCATACCCGTTATTTCTGTTTTTTTGTCTAAATAAACTACTTGTACGATCTCTAGTGCCTGATCTCTATTTCCAAAAAATTTTGGATCACTCATTACTAAATCGATTTTTTGTTGAATTTCTTCTTGATTCATAATGAATTATAAATCAATAATCTATAAGAACCTTTTTTTTTGTGGACTTTAACAAATTCGGGGGAAAATTTTTAAAAAAAAAAAAAAAGAAAAAAAAAAAAAAAAAAAAAAAAAAAAAAAGAAAAAAA
>JAAHTG010002615.1_pt1 | contig 10051 bp, 2 predicted proteins | sample 6116081 | NCBI WGS metagenome assembly JAAHTG01 (sample SAMN13939989, study PRJNA603662) | sponge metagenome | isolation source: marine sponge | host: Mycale hentscheli | place: New Zealand | collected 2005
AAAGAATTATCAGTAAATTATATGAAAGGTTTATCAATTGCAAAAGAACCTTATGAACTAGAAAGAGAAGCTTTACTTCAAGCTGGAGCAAGCGCATTACAAGCTGGAGTAGAAGGAGACCCAAGGGGTGCAGCAGCTACAGCAGGAAGAGTTGTACAAGCACAACAAGCTGGGTTAGCACGTCAGAGAGCAGCTATGGCCCAGGAAATGTCACAGTTAGAAAGATTAGCTGCGCAAGAAGAATCAAGACTTGGTACAGCAAGAGCCACTGTAGATTTAGGTGAAGCAGCAGGAGCTCAAAAAGCAGCACAAGACGCAATGAAAATGCGTGCTTATAATATGCAGCAAGGTTTTAGTCAATTAGGCGGAGGTTTATCAGGACTAGCAACATCAGGTTTATTAGACGGTAAAAAAGGAGGTGGTGATACACCTGACCCATTTGGTGGTTTTATAGGAGGACAAGCACCTGGTTTAGGTGTTGATATAAACACTTTTGATGGTATTGATTTATCTGGAATCACAGCTAATAATGATACTATAGATTTTAGCAGCATGTCTATATTTGGACAACCACAAACAAGATAAATATGTCATATTACGGATACGAAAGATTAAGACCAGGGGATGCTTTAGGCATAGATATGGCTACAGTTACTAAGAGTCTTAGTGACGATTTAAAAGCATACGAACAAAAGAAGGCAGATGAAACAGCAGGTGTAGAAAACACAAGTCGTGAGTTTGCAGAGCTTCTAGGTAAAATGCCTACAAGTTTTAATCAAGAATACAATAGATTTTTTGGAGATACATCACAAGTAGCAATGCAAGCTGCATCAAAAGTAAACAAGCAGTTTGCTAATGGTGATATAGATAAAAGAAGCTACGACATACTTATGGCTAACTTAAACTCACAAGTTTCTATGACAGTAGATTCTATGACTAAGTATGCTACAATGATAAATGACATAGAAGAAAAGAAAGCAGCTGGTGAATTAAGTGATGAAGACTTATTTAAACTTAGCCAGCTACAAGAGTTTTCTGATTTAGGTAATGTAAGTATAGCATTTGACCCAGAGTCATACCAGGCCAGCTTGATTAAGATTGGTGAAGGTATAAAAGGTGGTTATGATATCATGTCAATAAATCAATACTTTAATGGTATTAACATGAAGTTTCAAGGTCAGTATGACACTTCTGGTGCAATAACATCGACTCTGAAAAATTTAACAGGAGTGCAAGATATAACTACGGCTAGTGGTAAACAAGAAGTCGGAAGGTTTATTTCAACAGATAAAGGCAAGGAAGCTTTAGCAAATGCATCAGAAGCAATGTTATCCCAGCCAACAGCATTAAGAGGGTTTGCTATGGCAAATACAATTAAAGATGGCGAACAAACTGTTGACTTTGAGTATGCTTCAGTGCCTATGGAATACTATGAAGTAGGTGGTATACTAAAGGAGGAAAGATTAAAAGAGCTACAAGATAAAAACCCTTACATATTTTACCAAGATAAGTCCGGTAGATTCTATGAGAGTGATAAAGGTAAAGAGGTCATATTAAAAAATGCACAAGATATGTTAAAGGGTGCTGCTGATTATACTTTAGTAGAACCAAAACCTGCTAAAGTTATATCACAAGAACCAACGGTAGAGCAGTTATTAAGCACTGTTAGAGCTATAACAGGAACAGGGGCTAAACCTCCTGCAGCATTAATAGAATTAGTTTTAGGAGAAGCAGGTTTATCACAAGAAGAAATAGATAAATTTAAAACTGATTATAACGCAGAAGGTACAAGTGATACGTCTCAAATAATAAATGACGCATATTCATGGCTTCAATCCGGTTTGAGAGATAAGACCTTTGGAGAAAATGTTGACAAAACAGTTGAGGGTATACAGCCAGTTTTATTTGCTTTTGGATATGATGTTGTTAAGAAAGATGATGGTAGTATAGATGTATTAGATGGTGAAGATTTAATATACAATATCAAAGAAAACGATGATAAAACTTTTATTAATTTATATAACAAAATAGCAGGGCAGCAAAAACAAACTGGAATTACTTTAGCATATTCTAGTGCAAAACTTGCAAACCCTAGTATAGCTAAAAAGAAATTACCAGGACAATAATGAATGAAGAAGCAGTTAAATTATTATACGATGATTTAAAAAATGAGTATGATGTTGGTTCATACGAAGATTTTACAATCTATTTACTTGATGATAATAAACGTCAGGGATTTTATGATGATGTAATTAGTTCAAAATATGATGTTGCTACCATGGAGGATTTTGAAACTTTCTATGGCTTAAAAAAAAAAGAACAAATCGAACCTACGGTTTTCGAATTGGAAGATGGTTCTTCGGAGCAACCTACAGAGAAGCAGGAGCAAATTAAAGAAACTATTACAACTCCAATAACCTCTACAGATAAAATTCAAAAATATTTAAAAACAACTCCTAAGTTTACAGGAGATATAGACAAGCCAGAAATGGTTGGTAAACCACCCGTAGACCCGTATGTTAAAAGCATTACACCTGAGTTAATGACTAGGACAGAGGAATTTGTTGTTCCTCAAATGAATTATTTATACAACGACCAAGGATTCAAATTTGAAGAAACAGGTTTATTAAATAAAATGAAAGTCACATCTAAGTCTGGTGAAACTATAAAGATTGATTTAGGAAAACTAGATTTTGCAGATGAAGAGATACAAGCAAATAAATTAAAAAACTTTTTGCTAAATAACAGGCAGGAAAGCGCTTTACTAAAAAAGAAAGAGTTTGGGTACGAGTATAATAAAATGAAGTTTCAATCTGACAAGGATTATGAAAATGTTTTATCTGATATAAATAAAAAAGCTGAATTAATTAATGATGGTCTACAAAATTATTTAAAAGAAAACGACCAGCTATCAAAAGATATAGACAACATTGAATCAATGACTGAAGAGCAAAGAGCTCAAAACATAGATTACATAAAAGATGTAGAGCAGAGAATTACAAACCATGAAGTAGCTAAGTTAGAATTGGAAACAACAATAGCTAACCATACTGCAAGAGAGTCAGATTTAAATGAGGCTACATCTAAATACTTTGCTATGAAGGGAAAGCAAGGTTCATGGGGTAAGCTATTAGGTTATAAATTGTTATCAGGAAAAATAAGACAGATATCAGGTGCGGTAGATTATATAGCTAACACAACTTTAAATGCTATACCAATGGAACTTCAAATGGGTGAAGAAGGGTATAAGCAAGAGATTTTAAAAACGGGTGAAGAGTTAGGCTATGGAGTGCCAGATAATCCAGAGGGGTTGTCTCTATTAGAAATTAAAAAATATTATAACAAAGAAAGTGGTAAAGAAAAAATGGTTACTGCTCCATTTGCAAAAGAAAAAATTACAGAATCTATTTCAATGATAGATGAAATTGATAGAGCATTGATAGATAAGACTGTAAAGGATGTTAAGTATGGTGACATCGGTATTATTAGAACATTAAAGGATGATGTGTTAGAAAAGTTAGCTGGTAAAAATATAACCAAACAATATGAGGCTTTACAAACAGAAGGATTTTGGGGCGGAGCAATTGCTGGTTTAGCTGAATCATTACCTGCTTTAGCATCACCAAATAAATATAAACAAATTACAAACTTATTTACATTAACATCTGATTTTGTAGATGAAGAAATGCAAAAAAACCCTGAGTTTCAGAATATACCAGAATCAGAAAAAATGTTAGTTAAAATTCCTATTGCAGTAGGCTCAGCACTTTTAGAAAGATTAGGTTTTAGAAATGTATTAGAACAAAAAGGAATATTGTCTAATGTCATATTAAGAGCTCTAAAAAAAACGCCTAGCAAAGGAACGCCAGCTACATTTAGAACTTTAGTTCGTGAAGAAGTTAAAAGCCCTATTACTAAAGCTGTTTTAATTGGTGCTGGAGGTACACTAGCTGAAGCAGAAACAGGTGCTGCTCAACAAACATTAGAGAATGTAGTTAAAAATATATACAACGTTGCTAAAGAAAAAGAAATGTTTCAAGAACCAGCATTTTTATCTGGTGAAATGTTAGGTGATGTTGTATATGCTGCAGGTCAAGAAGCTGTGGGTGGTTTTATATTATCAGTACCAGTTGCTGTAGCTAATGCATACTCAAATAATGATTTTGCTTCACTAAGTGATGACCAAATAAAAACTTTTCTTGAAATAAAAAATGACCCTAACATAAGCAGAAAAGCTTTTCTCGATAAATTAAAAATAGATATTAATAATGGTTTAATAACAAAAGAAAGAGCAGACAAATTAGCAGCTGATTATGAAAAAGCTATAGGGTTATCTAACCAAGTTCCAAAAGAAGGATTAACAGATAGACAATATTTAGCTTCAATGGATTTACTTGTCAGGGAGCAAAAATTAAAAGACAGAACAGATGATATAAAACCTGCTTTAGTGCAAGCAGATTTAAATGAAATACAAGAAATTAATAAAAAACTTGAAGACATAAGAAAAACTCCTGTTGAAAAAGAAACAGTTGAAGGAAAAACTTTAGAAGAAATATTTGAAACTCCAGAAACTGATATTAAAGTTAGTGCGATAGAAACATTTTTTGGTGAAACAGTTCCAAAAACTGTAGAAAAAGTTACAGACAATTTAGTTATCAGTGCAGTTGGAGAGGCGGTTGATTTAAAACCATCTCAAATCAAAACAAGAGACATTGTAAAAGATTTAGCTAATACGGGTATAAAAGCTATAAACAATGTACTTCCTGAAACAAAAATGGTTTTACATGAAACAAATGAAGAGTTTGTTAAATATGCACCGGCAGGTAACAATGGTTATTATGATACCAATGAAGATGTAATTCATATTAATTTAGATTCAGCAACAAGAACAACTGTACCTCATGAAATATTTCACGCAGTATTTTTAAATAAAGTAAAAGAAGATGCTGAAGCTGCTAAGCTTGCAGAAAAAATGATGAACTCTGTAAGAAAAGCTCTACCTAAAAACAGTCCTCTTGCTAAAAGAATAGATGAGTTTGCTGCAAGTTATGATACAGTAGAAGAACTACAGAACGAGGAAAGATTAGCTGAGCTTATGGGTATAATGTCTTCAGAATATACCACACTAACAAAGCCACAAAAAAATAAAGTAATTAAGTTTATTCAAGACTTAGCTAAAAAATTAGGTTTAAACCTTGGTGTTAATTTTACTCAAACGGATTCAGATGTTGTTGATTTATTAAATACTTTGTCTGGTAAAGTTGCAACCGGAGAAGTAATTACTGAAGAAGAAATTCAAACATTAGAAGAATTAGATAACGGAACTAATCCAATAGGAAATCCAACTGAAATTAAAATTCCTAAACCCAGACAACAAAAGAATGTATTTAAAGATGATTATCCTTTGTCATTAATAAAAAATGAAAACAAAATTGATATTGTTAAATTGACAACTGATATTAGTAAAGCAGGACAAAAAGTTTGGTTCTGGGTTGCTGACCAGTTAGGAATAGGTGGTGAATTTAATTTAGATGCAGGCCCTAGTTATCCTTTTGGTGATGGTAGAATAAATGAAAATGCTGTTTGGGCTTCAAGTTTACCTGTCGGAGAATTAGAAGCTAATATAAATAAAGCTGATTACATTTATATTATAAGTGGCTCACCTCAATTAAGTTTGCTTTTTAATGAAAAAGTTTATGATATAATTACAAATAATTTAGGTTCTTATCAACAATTTAAAACGCAAGCATTAGAATTAAAAGCTACAAAACCATTATTAGATACTTTAAATGCACATGATAGCTGGGAGTCATTAAAAGATGACACATCAACTGATAAAGCTGCTGATAAGAAAAAGGGAACTGAAAAAGTTATTGGCACTGGAAGGAAAAAGTTTTTAATTGCATTATTAAAAACAGCAAATACCCCTAATACATCTTTTCATAAATATATTAAAAGTTTAGATGGATATATAGATGTTGAAAATTTACGTGATGGGTTTTATAAAGCTAATAATTATGAACAAAATGATGTTATGTTAGTTTTAAAACCAACTGGTTTATCTCCAAATTCAAATCACTCCACCTACTCTACTGAAATATTAGGAGAAGTTATAGGAGTTCCTGATGTTAAATTAGATGCAAGAGAAATAATGCCTACAGAAATGGCAAATAGATTAGCTGGTAAACCAAGAAGCAGGGTAAGTCAAAGTATCGCTCCTTATGGAGTTGGCGTAAGAAAGGTTGAACCACCTAAAAAGAAATTAAAACCAAGAGCTCAGAAAGATATAAAGCAAGTTGCTGAAATGTTTAACATGAATAACCAAGGATTTATACCTGCTCAATCAAATGAATCAGAGCTCAGAAAAATGGCAGCTACATTGGGTTATGAAGTTGAAAGAGCTGGTTACAATGAGTTTGGACAAGGTGGAGGTTTAATGCTAAAAAAAGATGGGAAAAGATACAAGTTGCCTAAATTAGGAAGAGCTCAGATAGATGATAAATATTATCAAGGAAAAGTTAAAGAAGCTAGAGAAGCAGGTATAAAGGATGATTTAATAATAGATTATTTAAAAAGAAAAGAAAAACTTACAACTGCTAAAATAAAAGAACTATTTAAAATAGATTCAGAACTTTTAGGAGTTTTACCAGAAAGTTTTAAAAGTATAGAGGGGGGAGCAACTGCTGGATTAAAATTATTTTTAGACATAGAAGGTTTTATTCTTAGAACAAAAAGAGCTAACGATAGAGTGGCAAACCCACTTACAGAAAAAGAAATAAATGATAAGGCTTTTGAGTTTTTAATGAATCAACCTGCTTACAAGAAAGCTTCAGATAAAACTAAAATGTCTAGCATACAAGCAAGAATGCTTACTGATTTACAAAGAGTTTTAGAAGCAAAGCCTACAGAAAATTTAGCTAATCAATTAAGGGAAGCAAGAAGTATTATAAGACAGAGAACTAAAGGTGTAAAAGATGTAAAAAAATTACAGCAAGAGCTTATTAATTTTATGAGAAGAAACTTGCCTAAAACTATCTTTACAAAATCTGAAAGCATCGACTTGATAAGAAAGGTTCAAGCAATAACTCCACAAACAAAAGGAGTTAATATTGAAAACCTAATGGATGAAGTTATGGAAGTTGTTACAGTGAAAAACAATCAAGCGTTAATGTCCAGTATTAAAAAGATATTGGATAAAAAATATGAAGCTGTAGTATCAGGAAGAATGAAAGCTAGAGGTGTAGATGTTTCAACAAATGCTAGAATAAAAAATATAAAATCAAATCTTATAACTCCTGGCACATCTCTTAAAAATGCTCAAAGTAAAATAGATGAATTGAATGAAGAGTTATTTAACCTTGGTTTAAATGAAGAATCAACACAGGCCGATTATGAAAAAGCTGCAGACTTACAAATTGCATTAAACTATAACAAGGCGATGCTTATGGAAGCGGATGATATGTATATGACAGAAGCTTTAGTAAAAACATTAGCAGGATTAGAAACATTAATAGCTGGAGGTAAACAAGCGTTACAGATTGAGTTAGAAAAAGCAAATAGAAAATATAGAAATGATTTAGAAATAGCATGGGAAGAAATAACAGGACAAAAGGTTGATATGCAAGCTCCTGACTATAAAGACCAGTTGTCTACGATAGATAGAACAAGAAAAAGAAGATTAAAAAAAGAAAAGTCAGATAACAAATTAAAAACATTTGTGAAAGAAGTTGTTAGAACAGTAAATGATAAAGGGTTTTTTGGTTCAGCAGAAGCGTTGGATGGTTTAATGGATAGACTTTCTAAAATGCCGGGTGAAATGTTTGGTGGAAGATTGCAAGAATTAGTTACTGATAAAATAGATGCAGCTACTAGAAAGTTCAAAGAAAGAATGCTTTCTTTAAATGCTATGGTTAGAGAAACTTTAGAGGAATACTATGGCAAACAATGGCCTAAACTCTTTAAAGAATTTGAACAAACTGATAATGAGTTTTATTATGATGCTGCAGCGGTTAAAGAAGCTGAGACTGCGTATAACAATAATAAAAACGACATAACTAAAAGAAATCTTCAAGAGGTTATTGATGCTAATGTATTTGAATTATCACAACATCAAATGGCTTATCTAGTAAATCAATATAAAGACCCAGCTAACCTTTCAACATTTAAAAAAATGTTTGGTGCTGAGTATCCTGCAACAATGAAGGATATGGAAAACAAATTAGACGAAAGAGTTAAAAAGTTTTCTGAATGGCAGGTAAAAGAATATTATCCATCTATGTATTCTTATTATAATGATGTTTATAAAAAGATATATAGAACTGATATGCCATTCAATAGATATTATGCTGGGCCAATAGCAAGAGAGGGAGTTGAATTAGAACCAATGGATTTACTTGGCAACAAAGAACCTTTTAATACATCTGTAGGTTCAAACTTCACTAAGCTCAGAGTAAGAAATACAAATCCAATTGTTCCAAAAAGCATAGTTAATAATATGATTAATTACGCAAACGATATGGAATATTTTGCTGCATATGCTGAAACAATAAGAGATGTAGATAAAATATTTAGTAACAACTACATTAGAAATGCTATTACAGACATACATGGTGAAAGTTTTTACACGCTTGTAGATAATATGATTAAGAAATTAGCTACAAAAGGAATTAATAAAGCTACAATAGAGACAGGAGGGTTTTTTAATAATGCTAATACAATATTTTTAATATCAAGACTAGGGTTAAATCCAGGTATTGCTGTTAAACAGCTCACGTCAATCCCTACCTACATGAATGATATTGGACCTTTAAACTGGTTAAAGTATTCTGTTAAAAATAAAAGTGAGCAAATTAAATTATGGAAAGAAGTAAGAGATAATTCTGTGTATATGCAGGATAGAAAAAATGATGGTATTCTAAGAACAATAGAGGCGTATAATCCAGAAGCATTCGCAAACTTTATACCAGATAAAGATGCTAAAAATTGGACGGTTGATTTTTTGATGAGTATGATTAAATACGGAGATAGAACAGCTATTATGCTGGGTGGTTTACCAAATTATTCTTATTATAAAGCTCAGTATAAAAAAGCAAATCCAACTGCAACTGAACAGGAAGCAATTGATTACGCTATCATAAAATTTGAAAAAGATACAAAGAGAACACAGCAGTCTCAAGACTTACAGGATAAAGATATTTATCAAAATGCAAACCCATTATCAAGGTCATTGAATATGTTCTTGACTACACCAAAACAATATTTAAGAAAAGAAATTATAGCTATTAGAAATTTATATAGAAAGATTTCACAGATGGATGCAAAAGCTGGTAAAGGAACTATAGGACAAAACCTTAGAACATTTGCAATGTATCACATTATGATGCCAGTAATATTTCAATATGTTACATTAGGATTGCCAGGTTTATTAAGAGATTTCAGAGACGAAGATGATGATGATTTAATTAGAGCTGCAGTAATTGGAAATTTAAATGGTTTATTTATTGTAGGTCAATTAATTCAGTATATAGCTGATGGTATACAAAATAAACCATGGGCAGGACAAGTTCCTTCTATACCAATTATAGAAGCAGTAGCTGAACCTTTTAGTAAATATCAAAGAGCTGCAAGAATAAAAGACCCAGACAAAAGAGCTGAAGCAATGCAGTCAGCACTATTTAGAATGCTTGAAATAACTGGACTTCCAATTACAACAACAAAAAGATGGACTGATAATTTTGACAAAGTATTAAAAGGTGATACAAAAAATGTTCAAGAAGATATATTAAGAATTTTAAATTATTCTGATTATCAAATAGGCGGTACATCTAAAGAAAAAAGAAAAAAAGCAAAAGCAAAAAAACCTACTCAAGCAGAAATAAGAAGGATGTTTCCTGATTTATATGAGTTTGAAAGAGAACAAACTAAAGAGTTGAGAGAACTAGAAAAAGACTTAAGAGATTTAGAAAAAGAATTGTTAGACGAAATATTTCAATAATCATGCCTTTTAAAAGTAAAGCACAACGTAGATGGATGTATGCAAACAAGCCAGAGA
>JAAHTG010002485.1_pt1 | contig 10045 bp, 15 predicted proteins | sample 6116081 | NCBI WGS metagenome assembly JAAHTG01 (sample SAMN13939989, study PRJNA603662) | sponge metagenome | isolation source: marine sponge | host: Mycale hentscheli | place: New Zealand | collected 2005
GACCGTAAGCGTAGTGAGAAGAACACTCGCCAACAAGCTGAGAATATTAGGATTCTTAGCGGTGCAGCAATGGAAGCTCCTCTTCAGGCACAAATTCAACTTGGGGAAGCTTATATGAATCAGCGCATCCTTGAAACCCAAAAGATGATGCCAATGATTAATCAAATGAAGAACGCTGAACTGGTGCGTCAGCAAGCCATTAATGCTTCTAATACCCAAAACTATATGCAGATGGGTGTTGTTGCCAATGCTGGCAAACTTGCACTTGGCGCTCAAGAACAAGCCGGTGCAAACCTTCGTACTGCAATGACTGCTAATCCTTATGCGAATAGCACCATGCAGGCTCCTTCCATTAGCTACTGAGCAAGATGACACGTATTTCCGCTTATGCTTCTCCTTTAATAGGCCAAACTGTTGGCGGAGATATTGACCCTGATGTTTTGGCTCGTAACGCTTTGATTCAACAGGGACAAGAAAACGGCTTGCTTCCAACTATGGGAGATCCTAGCCAACCTATTGCTATTCAAATGCAACCTTTTCAGGATTACCTGAATGGCCAAGGTAACTTAGATACTGGATTACAATCTACACCTTCTGGTAGTGATCTTCCAGCTACTCCTGAAAGCCCCAAGCCAATGGACTTTTTTGATAAGATGATGAAGTATCAAACAGATGCAAAGATGTATGAAAATAGTGAAGAAGTCATGGGAAGAAAAAATAAATATGCATTAGAGCTAATGAATGCAATTGGTGATCGTCAACAGAAATATGGTTTGCAGTCACAACTAGTTGGCTTTGCTTTAAATAAATTACCAGACATGCTTTCTGCTGGGGCACGTAATCGTAATTACTACTTAGACCAATTGGTAAGTAAAACCCCAGCAATTGGCCAAGCCGCTTCAAGTATGTACACAGGAGCAGGAACTGGTAATTACTTTGGTAGAGGAGTCTAGTAGCTGTAAAATATTAAGATGGCAGGCCTTAATTCCGCGCCCTCGTCTGTTGCCACTTCTTTCCTGAATCAGACCGCTGGAACCAATACTTCTCAGTTTTGGGATCCCAGCAATATGGCAAACACCTGGGGAATCCAAAACCCGACACCCACAACATCAACAGGAGGTAATATGCCATTTCCATGGGCAGCCGCAGCAACCGTAGCAGCTCCAATCATTGGAGGTCTGTTCCAAGGCAAGGCGGAAAACCAACGCCGAGAAGCAGGCAAAGAAGCTATTGGCTTGCAGTCTGCCATGCAGCAAGACATGGCATTGGCGGGGTTTGGTGCACAGGAATTAACAAGAGATAACGATGGGCAGAGGCAACTAGCAGGTCAAATTGCGATGCTTGATTTAAAAAATAGTCCAGGTTACATCGCTGACATGTCGAGGCAAGCAGGCTTCGCTGGTTCTCTTGCTGGCCAATCACCGGCAACATTAGCTAGAGCAAATGCAATGTTTGGAGGATTCGCATGATTTTCGGATTAGACAAATTATTTGGCGGGGGCCAATCAGCCCAAGCTCCTAAGGAATTAGGTTATGAACCTAATGAGGCTACACAGTACTTGATGGACTACCTTCAAAATGGTAGTAAATTTGCTAGTTCAAACGAAGCCTTTCGAGACAATTTAACCAGCACGTTAGGCCAAGATGTAGGAGTTAATGTTGTACAAAGCACGTTTGCTCCGATGATGAGCAGATACGGCAGTGAAGGAGAAATCAATTCTCTTTACAATTCTGCTCGCCTTGCAGGCGCTGCTGACAATGCTAACGAGCTACGTAACTTCACTTCGCAGTATCTTGCGATGACACCTGCTGGCCAAGAACAGGACATGAGTCCTTATTACAATAATCAGTCTTATTTAGGACCAACAATCAGAAGAGAAGATGGTACTTACGGTGGACAAGATGTTTTCTTAGGAGATAAGAAGAAGTATGCAGCGGCTAATAAAACAATGGATGCTGCTAATGAAGCAGCGTCCAATTACCTTTCTAAACTAGGTGCTAAAGGAGGCTTCTCGTAATGGTAAAAATAGGAAATAGAAAATATCTAGATTGGGCTGGTGATCGCGAATGCGGTACAGAAGATAGAGCTCGTAAAATAGCAGGTCAAATTGGCATTAAAAACGTTAATAGCCAAAATGATGCTAATCAAATGAATGCTGAGTGTAAGAGGCAAAATAATGCTAAATCTTCGAACAACAATAAGCCTGAAAAGAAGCCAGAACCTTTGATAGAGTCAGGCCCTACTTTTGTTGGTACTAATGCAGCTGGGGAGGGCTTAACTGCCGCTGAGTATAATCTGTACGCCCAAGAAACAATGTTTGGGCTGCAGTCTGCACAGCAGTCGCAGATTCAAGATTCTGTTAATTCTACTAACCTAGCAATTCAGAATCTTGAAAATGAAGCTTCTGCTTATGCACAAGACTCAGAAACGGGTCGTAATGTTTACAGCAATGATGCTGAGAGCTGGCGCACAAAGTATTCTATAGACGCCCAAGAACGCTGGAATAAGTTCAGCGACGTGATGAGGTATAAGACTGAAACTGACGCTACAAAAATACGAGGAGAATATTCTCTTGACCTTCAAAAAATCATGAATGCTGGTAGTGAGTCTGTGGCTAAAATTACTGGTGAGTACTCTACTGCTAACACTACGATTCAAGGACTGTATAACCTAGAAGGTGAGAAAGTTCGTGGTGAGGCTGCTCGTGATGTAGCAAAAACCAATAAAGATGCCTCGATCTTTGGTAACTTTGTCGGTGGTTTTTGGTCTTGATCTAAGATGTAGTATCAGTAGTATAATTAGTATAGTTAATTCGTTTATACAATGGCTAACGATCCGGGTGATTCGGGCTCCAATAATCAGGATGCAGCGGTTGACCTTACTACCTTCCAACAGCTTCTAGACAAGCTAGAAGGATCCAAGAAGCGTCAACAGCGTCAGAAATCCGTAGAAGGTCGTCGCGACATCTACAGCCAAGGTCTTGCCTCCATGATGGGCAACTTCTAAGGAGTTGATCCATGGTTGTAGGAGCACCTGACCCCAAACAAGGACAAGTAGGAATGACATCATCTACGCCTAAAAATGTTGATGACACTTATGCAGAAGACGATTGGTTTGATCTAGACCAATACAAAAAAGCTGCACAAGTTGCATACGATTTTTCCATTGGAAAGATGGAGAAAGGCGGCGATGAAGAACGTGAAACCATCGGGAAAGGAGCTTTTGAACAACGCAAGTCAGCCAGTCAGCAGCAAGAGTTCAGCGAAAAAGACGAAGCCAGGGATTACCGCCAGGCGCAAAAGGGATATCGATTCTGATATCAATGTCAAAGTCTTTGAACATTGGCTAGATAATTTAGATAGTGCATCGAGAGAGTCTTTCTCTGCGTTCGCAGAGGAGACTTTTTCTCCTATCCAGGTTTATCTATACGCTAAATTCTTGGGGTATGAAAGCAGCATCATTGCTGTGGACCACTGGGTGGCAGCTGTATACCCAAAGCCTGATCATTATCGAGTGCTGCTGCATGAGATTAATGAAATGCAAGAAGACATCCGTAAACTCCGGGAAGACATTGAGAATACTGCAGTTAAGCGTGATGCTGGCGTAGCACGTATTGCTCAAATGCAGAAAGAGCTTCGAGGGACTATTGCCCAGGTTGATTCCTTTGTGTCATCTAAAGACAGAAAAGGATTATTGATGGCAGGAGCAGACCGAGCTTTACGTGAACTGGCTTCTGTGTTTAAAGATGATCCTATCGAAGGCCCTTTACAAGAAGCTTCAATGTCTGTATGGGCTAGAATTCAATTTGAAGAATAGGTTTATTTAGTGGAAGAATCTGCTGGCCCATCTGTAGAATCTTCGTTCACGCATAAGTCGATGAACAATATTTTGCAGGCCTTAGATCGTAACCGCCGCGTAAGCCCTGGCTTCAATAACTTCCGCCCAGTGGATGAAACCCCACAGGGAGGCAACCCATATCCCGATCAACCCTTAGCAGGGAAGTATATGTAATGGCTAAGAAAAAAATGCCGCCTCAACTGGTGGAATATTACAAAAAGAAAACAGGCGGTAAGGACGGAGATGATGCTGAGAAATCAGCAGAGAAAGGATTGAAAGCTGCTAAGGCAGCTAAAAAGCATAAAGATTGTAACTGCAAAGACAAGTAAGTTACTATTTAGTAACTACTAGGTCTGCTTGTGCCTTCTCATCTTCACTTAGCTTATCGGCGTAATGCAAAAGCTGCTGCAGCAAACCATCGCATACGTAAGAGTGATCAAGAAGAGATTTACGAAAGAGCAAGAGAAGACTTTGGTTTCTTTTGTGAGTATGTTGCTGATAAAGCTCCAGCAGAACACCATAAACATTGGAACCAGCAGCTTGTCACTAATGAAAGTAGTTCATGCCTAACAAAAATTGCTGGACCCAATATTGACCTATTGGGGCCGCGTGGATCAGCTAAAAGTACTGTCCTAGGCTTATATACTGCCTGGGCCATTGGTGTACATACCACAGCCAAGAAGCCCCTACAAATTCTTTACCTCAGTTATACCGTTGATATTGCAAGATCCAAATCTGCCACGATCAAACGAATCATCGAATCTAAAAAATATCAGAATGTATTCCCTACCGTTAAGCTGCTCAAAAACGTTACTAGCAACGAGTACTGGTCCATTGACCACAAGTTTGCTGGTATTGATACAACAGGTGAAGAACAGTTTACTTTATGTGCCGCTGGCCTCAAAGGATCGGTGACTTCAAAACGATCTCACCTTGTCATCATTGATGACCCTGTGAAATCTGCCGCAGATATTGGCAACCCAGACATCCGCAAGATGATGCAGGATAACTGGAATGCAGTGATTGCTCCCACGATGTTTGAAGGCGGCCGTGCGATATGCTTGGGGACACGATTCCGTCATGACGATATACATGCGACAACGTTCTGCCCACAGAACAATTGGATGCAGATCGTCCTATCAGCGATCTTAAATAACGAGGAGACAGGCGAAGAAGAGTCATACTGGCCAGCTATGTGGTCACTAGATTACCTGAAAGAAAAGAAAAGGCAAGCACCAATTGCATTCTCTTTTCAGTACATGAATCAAATTGTCAGACAGAATGAACTGTCTTTGGCACCTGAGTTACTGGTTAAAGCAGAGATTGCAACAGAATTTGATTGTCTTGGTATTGGTGTTGACCTGTCTGCTGGTATTAAAGAGAAGAATGATTACACCGTTATGGTTTTAGGAGGAAAAATTGGTAACAAGATTCATATCATTGACTATCGAAGAATTCGTGTCATGGGTAACCTAGAGAAACTTGATGCAATGAAAGAGCTTCTTAATGACTGGTCAATCGTTGGCCGTCAAGATGACGGCTTATACTTTCCTACTTTCTCTACGTGTGACATCTGGTCTGAAGCAGTTCAGTACCAAGCATCATTAGAAGCAGATTTCAAGCGTGTTTGTTTGGAACAAGAAGATCTTTATAATCTTATTTGGCATCCAGTCAAAGGATTTCGTGCAGATAAACTTGCACGTTTCCGAGGTATTATGGGTATGTTCGAAGATCACAAAATCATCTTTAATCGTTACCGTAATTTCACTACTATGTTCGAGGAGCTTACTAACTTTGGCGTTAGCTCTCATGACGATTGCGTAGATGCCTTGGTATGGCTTGTTAACGGTTTAATGAAACGAGGAAAACTCCAGGTAGATTATTGATGGAACATTTAGTAGCTGTTACAATTGCTGGTATCACAGGAATTGGCTGGGGTACAGGCAAGCTTTTTGGTAGGCTGCGTACTTTAGAAGATCGTATTGATCGTCTCCCAATTGAATACGTCTTAAAGCAAGACTACATTCGAGAGATGCAACGAACAAATGATGAGTTCAGCGAAATCAACATTAAGCTTGATAAACTTGTGGAAAAGATTTTGTCCAAATGAGCTACTACGTAGAGTTAATGGAAGATAATAACGGTGATTTGGTCATGCAAATCCCCGAAGAAGTAATGGAAACTTTAGGCTGGGAACCAGGCCAACTCCTTACTTGGGACTTAAAAGGAGATGGGATTATTCTGCAAAGATTAAATGGAGAAGGAGGTTATGAACCGGTAGAATAATTAAAAGCTTTATTAGATATGATTGGTGGATTAGCAGGAAGAGCACTTTCCACTCAAGGTGGCTTTTTAGGTAACTCAGGTGGTTTAGCTTCTCAGTTCCCACTTGGCCTTGCTGGTCAAATTGGCGGTCTTAATGATCAGCTCTCTCCACAACAAGAAGGCAATTCTTTTGGGCTAGGTGGATTGGTAGGACAGATGCTTCCTCCTATCAACCCTGGAGCCCATCGCGATCAGATGAAGCAGAAGAAAATTTACGACAGAGGAAGTCGTACAGATAACCCAAACGAAGCAGATGCTTTCCTTCGTAGGACTGGCCCTCAGCTTCCACCTTTAGTGCAAGGTTTACCTAATGGGGAGCAAGGACCATCACAAGGGCCTAACACTCCAGTAAGAAATTATCCAGGTATGGGCTACGGACCAGTTGGCCCAATGGGTGGCGGGTTGCCTCCTACACCAATGGCCAGTATGTACGGCGGTCCTCAGATGGGACAAGCAGGCGGCTTACTTGGTAATGCCAACTTCTTTAATGATCCAATGACTATCAAACGCGTAAGCTAATGGCACAAGACGACTCAAAATATACCAAACCAGAAGTTCGTGAACGGATTAAAAACCGTGTCATGAAAGGGACTAAAGGTGGTAAAGCAGGCCAGTGGTCTGCGCGTAAAGCACAGCTCGTAGCTTCCGAGTATAAGAAAGCTGGTGGCGGGTACAAAGGCGGAGAAGGAAAGAAGCAAAAATCTTTAAAGAAATGGGGCAAAGAGGATTGGCAGACTAAAGATCAATATGAAAAAGGTAAGAAAGCAGCTTCTGCAGCCAAGAAATACAAAGAGAAAAAATAATGGATTTAGCAGGAAAGTTTTTACCAGCATTTAAACGTGAAGGTACTGCCTTTGTGCCTACAGAAGAAATGAATAATGTAATAAATTTAATGCAAAGTAAAACAAATAATCCTATTAAGATTCAACCTGCCCCATCTGTTATATCTGGTATAGATGGAATGGGTATGTGGGGTTCAGGAGGAGGAGTAAATTATGGCGGTGTTGGAGGTACGACTTATGTTGATCCTATAGGTGGCGATGTGACAGTTGCTGCCCATGAAGCAGCTCATCAAGCTTTTCCAAGTAGTTTAGCGACTAGTCAAAATGCTGTTCAGAAACGTAGGGAACTATTTACAACAAAAATGAATCCAGAAATGGTTGATTCTGGAGCAGCAATGCGAGCTGGCTATGAAAACTTTGGCAAACTTCTTCTAATGGAAGAAGCTAATGCACAAGGTGTTGCTTATGAAGCAATGAAACAAGCTGGTTATGAACCTAATAAAGGTGGCTGGGCAACCATGCTTAGCTATCCTGCAGAATACAGGTTTGGTGGACAGTACGATAAAGCAGCACCAATGTATAAAGCAGTATTTAATAAACCTGGCTTAGCTACTTTAATGCCAGGAGAGACGGATGAACTTGCTAGAATGAATAAATCTTTCATTCCAGCGATGGAAAGACAGTTTGGTTATGGCCGGAGCATGCTTAGATAATGGCAGACAAAGCAATTCAATCTGACGGTACGACCAAACGTTACTTACCCAAAAAAGCATGGGCCTCCCTTTCCAAAGAAGAAAGGGAAGACACTGATCGCAAGAAGCGAGAAGGATCTAGAAAGGGCAAGCAATTTGTTGGCAACACAGAGAAGGCAAAGAAAGCTGGTAAAGCTGCTAGGATGTATAAAAGTAAGGCTGGTAAATAATGGCCGGAACGAGCGCCCGTCTAAGAGAAATCGTTAACTCATACATCGAAAGAGATGGTAATGAGTACGTTGACACGGGCATTGTCGCAGGTCATATCGCTCAGATGAAGCTCTTTGGCATCCGCCAAGGTGTTGAATTCTTCCCTTCACAAGATAACTTCGGGAATCAGAGAAAAGATTTTATCGATAAAGTAATTAAATACAACAAACTAGACACAAGGCTTGATTCGATATGGGATTATTTTCTTTGTGATGGGAAAGGGCTTTTCTACATCAGACCTACTAAAAATAATTATCGTCTCTATTATTTCCGTAGCCATGAGTATCGCTCTTATTACAACGTAGATGGTGAATTAGAAGAAGTCGTAATCATCTACAGCTATAAAGTCAAGACTGGGAAAGGAAGCATTTACCAGGACATTGGTTTGTCTGGACTAAGTGGTGCCACTGATCATGAGAATCCAGGACAGAAGCGTTACATTCGTTTGTCAATCAAACCTGATGTTATCGAAGAAACTCACTCAGAAGGTGAAATTTCATTTGACAATGTCAACATGATGACCCCTGGCAAAACCCAAAAATTTGCCAATGAGCTTTTATATATTCCTTGCGTTGAGATCTTCAACAACCCCAAGGGCTTCTCCATGGAAGGCAGTGGGGAATTTGATCAATTAGCCAACCACATCATTACGCATGATGAGTTGGTACGCAACATGAAAAAGAACTTGCAGTTCTTTGGTAACCCTACGCTGCTTTCTTCCCGTCCTAAGACGGATCTGATGGAGCCAGGGGGAGGTGGGGATGGATCTGCACAACGTCCCTCTATTGCTGCCAACTCAGGTTTCAATAGTATGTCGCCAATGTCGCGATCTACTTTTAAACAAGATCCAATTCAACGTGGTGTTGATGGACAACTCCGTGTGCCACGTGTTATTGCCAACCTTGAGCCTAACGACCGAGTTGGTTATATTGTTCCTGATGCAATTTCAGGTGACCAGAATGCATTTGTACGACAATACAGAGAAGAGATTCGTACAGCACTTGGAGGTGTAGATGAACTTTCAATCTCCGCAGGTGTTACTGCGACCGAATATAAAAGTTTGTTTGGTCGTGTTGCAGCCACCAGTAAAAAGAAAGCGAATTCGATTTATACGCATGGGCTCTGCCGATGCATGGAACTAATCATCTTTCAAGAGGAACAGCTCTTTAAAGATACATTGGCATCTGCTGCACAATTTGAAAAACCAATTACACCTCCGCCAGGAGCTGGTGCAGAAGAAATGCAGTTCTATCGCGAAGCGATGGAAGAATATGATCAACGTGTCAATCAACTTATGATGGCATGCGTTAAAGCACAAATGATTCCACCTGGTGTTAGGGGACTAATACCAGATGGAGACATTACAATGCTTTGGCGTTGGCTTGGGCCGGTTTATGAAGAATCGACTCAAGATATCCTGAACAATTCAATTGTTGTAAGAAACTTACAAGAATTGGGTGTTGATAGCATAGAAGCACTGAAATATCTTTTCCCTTCAAAAACAGAAGAGGAAAGAGCGGAGATGCTTTCAGGATTTCCGTTCAGGATGGTTAACGAGTTACAAGGTGCTTACAACCAATTTTCTCGTTTGATAGGGGGCATGATGCAGACCCCTCATCCCCAATCTCCAGATTTGCCTATGGCAGCTGACCCGAGATTGGACCTTACTCCATATCTGTATCGAACACTAGAAGCATTACAAAAGGAGATGAGTTATGCAGGACGCTTCCGTCCAATCGATCCCACAGATGAGCCAGCCATCCGTGGCCCCGAGCAGTTACGTGGCGGCAGCACCGGCAGCTCCGGTAGCGGCTCCTCAGGCAGCCCCGGCTCAGGTGGGAACGTACTTCCCCCAGGCGGTGCCCCAGGCGGCTCCAGCCTCGACTACCAGTTACCAATCAAACCCGTCAGCATTCGTCCCCCCTTCCCAGGGCCAGGCGGATCTGGGGAACCCATGGGAATCGGCCTTCAACAAGGTGGTGAATCTACTGGGCAGTCCGGTGCAATCCCCGTTCCAGGGAGCACCATCACAGGCCCCGGTTCAGACTCCGGGTCAGTATACCCCGGCCAATTGGGGTCAAACAGCATCGACCCAACCCGACGCATCAACGAGCTGGGGTCAGCAGACCTCGCAAACAA
>JAAHTG010002484.1_pt1 | contig 10041 bp, 16 predicted proteins | sample 6116081 | NCBI WGS metagenome assembly JAAHTG01 (sample SAMN13939989, study PRJNA603662) | sponge metagenome | isolation source: marine sponge | host: Mycale hentscheli | place: New Zealand | collected 2005
GATTATCTATGCTGCTTCAAACGTAATTCGTGCTTATACTCGTGCTTTAGGTGGGTTTGGTGCTGCAGGAGTTGGAGCAAACGGATACGAAAACAAAGGTAATAACCAAGTACTAGGTAACTTATTCTTTGATGGTATCCCTGTAGTACCTGCAAGAGGTGCTGCTGACGATACAATTATCGCTGCTGAAAAATCTAACTTATTCTTTGGAACTTCTTTACTTTCAGATTTAAACAATATTTCTGTTTTAGATATGCAAGAAATTGACGGAAGCCAAAACGTAAGAGTAGTTATGCGATTTACTGCAGGCGTACAATACGCACAGGTATCTGATATCGTTTACAGAACAGTATAATAAATTAACTAACTAACGTAGAAAGGGGTGGGTAAAATTGCCTACCCTTTTTTATTTAAAAACACTTTAAAAATATGGCTTGTTCATTAACAACAGGAAGAAAAGTACCTTGCAAAAGTGCAGTAGGTGGTATTAAAACTATTTACTTTGCTGATTTTGGTACTTTAGGCGATGCGACTATCGTTGCAGGAGAAATTACTGCTTTAGCAGGTACGCCTGATTGGTTTCAGTTTGATGTAAAAGGGAATTCATCACTAGAAACTGCTATAAATTCATCTCGTGAAAATGGTACTACTTTTTATGAAAGTACACTAAATTTAACTTTGACTTTCCAAGACAAAGCAACACAAGAAGAATTAAAACTAATTGCACACGCAAGACCACATATTGCTATTGAGGACTACAACGGAAATTATTTCGTAATGGGACTAGAACACGGAGCAGATGTAAATGGTGGAACTATCGTTACAGGTGCAGCTATGGGAGATTTGACAGGATATACAATTACAGCGGTTGCACAGGAAACTGCACCACCTTATTTTGTAACACCTGCAGTAATTACTGCTGATGCTTCGGCTTCACAAATTGACCCAACTGCTTAATAAATTAGGGTTTTAAATTTAAGGGTTACATTAATTTGTAGCCCTTTTTTTATGCAAAATATATTTGTTTTGTTTATATATTAATATGAAGCTAATAACTACAAGCGGTAATAAAACCTTTAAGATAATACCAAGACAATATATTGAGGGTGCTATTACTGTAAATTTAACAAGTGAAAGCACAGGCACAAATGTAAGTGTAACACCAACAGCATCAACTGATAAAAACTATATGAGTTTTGATGCGGTTTTTGGTACATTAACAGAGGGCGATTTTTACATACTAGAGATTAAAAATGGTAGTGAAGTAATATACAAAGACAAAGTATTTTGCACCGACCAAACAATAAACCAAACTAACAACGATTACTACTCAATAAATAAAGATGAGTATGTACAAGAAGATAGTTTTGATAACGATTATATTATATTATGAACGATTTAAGAGTAGTTAATTTAAGTACCTATACAAGTCCACAAATTGTAGAAAAAAGCAACAAGGAGTGGGTAAGTTATGGCGCTGATAACAATTATTTTAGTTATCTAATAGACCGCTATAATGGTAGTCCTACAAACAATGCTATAATCAATGGTATTAGTGAGATGATATATGGTAAAGGTTTAGATGCTTTAAACAGTAATAAAAAGCCTGAACAATACGCTAAAATGGTTTCTTTATTTCATAAGGATTGTGTACGTAAATTGTGTTATGATTTAAAATTAATGGGTCAATGCTCAATGCAAGTTATATACTCAAAAGACCGCAAGACTGTGGCACGAGTAGAACATATCCCTGTGGAAAATTTAAGAGCAGAGAAATGCAACGATAAAGGCGAAATAGAAGCGTATTACTATTCTGATGATTGGACTAAAGTTAAGAACGTAAAAGACTGTACTAGAATACCTGCTTTTGGTTATTCTACAGAAAATATAGAGATAGTATACGTTAAGCCCTACAGAGCAGGATATAAATACTATTCAAGTCCTGATTATCAAGGTGGTTTACAGTATGCAGAACTAGAAGAAGAAATATCTAACTATCACTTAAATAACATACTTAATGGACTAGCACCTAGTATGCTTATTAACTTCAACAATGGTACGCCAAATGCTGAAGAACGCCAAATGCTAGAGAATAGAATATATCAAAAATTTTCAGGTAGTAGTAATGCAGGTAAGTTTATTCTAGCCTTTAATGATAACCCTGAAAGCGCAGCAACTATTGAGCCTATACAGTTAAGCGATGCACATAACCAATACCAATTTTTAAGCGATGAAAGTGGTAAAAAAATTATGGTAGCACACAGGGTTGTAAGTCCTATGCTATTAGGTATTAAGGATAGTAGTGGACTAGGTAATAATGCTGATGAATTAAAGACCGCTTCTATATTAATGGATAACACTGTTATTAGACCATTTCAGACGCTTTTAATAGATGCCTTTGATAGTATACTAGCTTATAATAATATTAGCTTAAAACTATATTTTAAGACGTTACAACCGCTAGAATTTACAGACTTAGAAAATGTAGTAGACGAAGAAACACGAGAAGAAGAAACAGGTGTAAAACTTAGTCAAGATTTACCTGATGAATTAGGTAGTGATATTGCAGATGCACTAATAGATTTAGGGCAAGACGAAGAAGAACTACTAAACGAGTTTGAGGTTATAGATGAGAGAGAGGTAAACTATGAGCAAGAAGCTGAACTAGATGAGGTAATAAAAGACCTTAACCAACCTAAAGACAAAAGTTTACTTTCTAAAATTTGGGAGTTTGTAAGTACAGGAAGTGCAAAGCCTTATAGAGAGAGTGAACAAGACGGAACTAGCAAACAAACAAAAGAAGAGGGCAAAGAATTTCTAGTACGCTATATGTATAGCCCTGCACGAACTAAGGCAACATCTAGGCAATTTTGTTCTAAAATGGTAAGTGCTAAAAAAGTATATCGTAAAGAAGATATAGAAGCTATGGAAAACAAAGTTGTTAATGCAGGTTTTGGTAAAAAGGGTGCAGATACATACTCTATATGGCTTTATAAAGGCGGTGCAAGATGCAGCCATAAATGGCTAAGAAAGACTTATGTACGCAAAGAGGGTGCAAAGAGTTTGGGCGATGCAATAAGTACAACAGAGGCAAGAAAAAGAGGCTTTAAACCTGAAGCTAATGCACAAAAAGTACCCGTAGCACCTAAAGATATGAAGTATAAAGGTTATACTGCTGAATATTGGAATAAAATAGGATTTAAAAATTAGTATGGCAACAGCATTATTTATAAGTACACAAGACCTTAAAAAAAATTCTATTATTGATGGCAACGTTGATATAGATAAAATGCTACAATTTGTAAAGGTAGCGCAGCAAATAGATATACAAAATTTGTTAGGTACAGATTTATACAACAAAATTAGCGAAGATATAATTGCAGATAATTTAACAGGCGATTATTTAACGTTGGTTAATACTTATGTACAACCTTGTTTAATTTGGTTTAGTCAAATGAATTATATACCATTTGCAGCTTACACTATTACAAATAAATCTGTACTTAAACATAGTTCAGAAACTGCACAAAACGTAGATAAGAACGAAGTAGATTATTTAGTATCTAAGGCTAGAGAATATGCAAACTACTACAGCACTAGACTAGTGGACTATTTGTGTTTTAATAATAATTTGTTTCCTGAATACAATAGTAATACAAACGAAGATATAAGCCCTGATACAGATACAACTTTTAATGGTTGGGTTTTATGAGATATAAGGTAAAACAAACAAACCTAAACAAACTAAAAAACTATATAGAAACTAAAAGCGAAAAAGAAGCTAAAAGGTTTTATAGTGATATTATAAGCAGAAATAAAAAAGATGCTAAGTAAGATAATAAAAGCTAAACATAGTAATAAGCTAGATAAACAAAAGGCTGCAAACCCTGTACATAAGGATAAACTAGCTATAAATTGGAGGCACTATCACAGTAATACTTCAACTTATACTATGTATGATACAGGAATGACTACTGCGTTTCCTTATGCTTATGGTACTATCCCTATCCCTTTTGATGCTTATGTTTCTAGCGTTACTATGACTGCAAATAAATACAGTAGCTATGGTACGCCCACAGGAAGTAGTGCAACAGTATATATCTATAAAGGTTTAAATACTTTAGTTGCTTCTAAAACATTAAGCTATTTTGCAAGTCAAGGAATGGTATTAACTTTTGATTTTGGTACTACTGCTCCTATTGATGCAGATGATAAAATTACTTTAAGATGGTATGCTAACGGAATTTGGCGTTATATGAATAGTACAACAATATTAACAGAAAGATAATGAGTAAACCTAAATTAGCACTAATACCAAGCGGATATAAAAGCGGTAAAGTATACTCTATTTTGCCTAATGATTTTACAGGAGATTTTGACTTTACAAGACAGTCAATAGGTACAAGAGTACGCAAAGATGGTTTAATAGAAGAAGCTAAAACTGTTGGTAGTATTACTAATTTACAGCCAAGAAGTGAGGAGTTTGATAATTCTGTTTGGACAAAAACAAGAACAACAATAACCGCAGACCAAGAACTTGCACCAAACGGAACAAACACAGCAGATAAATTAACAGGCGATGGCACAGGAACTTCTTATTTTTATGATGGTATAACTTTCACAAGTGGTAAAAGATACTCTATATCTATTTTTGTAAAAAGAATTAATGTAAATACCTTTGTCATACAAAATTTTACAGAGTTTGGTACTGCAACTTTTGATATTCAAAATGGTACTTTAAGTGGTATTAGTGGAAGTATTGAAAGTCAAAATATTGAAATATTACCAAATGATTGGTATAGATGTTCGGCAGTTTATAATTGTTCCTCAAGTGGCTCAAAAAATATTGGCTATGGTGTACAAAACTATAATGGCGACCAATTCTATATTTGGGGTGCTATGGTTAGTGAGGGTGCTTTATCTGATTACATAAAAACAGAGGGTAGTTCAGAAACTAAAAGAGTAGAAACCTTTACAGATGTACCAAGATTAGATTGGTTAAATAGCAACTGTCCTAGTTTACTTTTAGAGCCACAACGAACAAACGCCTTTACATATTCACAAGATTTTAGTAATAGTAATTGGGCAAAAACAGAATTTACAGTTACTTCAAATGAGATTATTGCTCCTGATGGCACTTTAACTGCAAGTGAATTGTTTGAAACTTCTGCAACATCAGGTAAATTTTTACATCAAAACACAAGTGTTACAACAGGAAATGATTATACAATTAGCTATTTTGTTAAGTATCAAAATAAACAATTTATTCAATTAACAGGGAGTACAGGCTTTGACACCCCTTATGTAAACTTTGATATATTGAATGGCGAAATAGTAAGAAATTTAGATAATGTTGATGCAAGTATTGAAAATTTTGGTAATGGTTGGTATAGAATTTCACTAACTTTAGAAGCAACAAGCACAACAAGTGGTAGAATTTTATTAGTAGGTATAAGGGCAGCAACTTCATTTAGAGCAGAAAGTTATACAGGGGATACTTCAAATTCTTATTATATATGGGGTGGTCAAATGGAACAAGGAAGCTATCCTACAAGCTATATAAAAACAGAAGCAAGTACAGTAACAAGATTAAAAGATGAGGTTTTTGCTGAAGATAGTGATTTATTTAATATTACAGAGGGTACTTTATTTGTTGATGCAACACCATTTAAAAGTGGTGGTGGTATGGAAATTCAATTAAGCGATGGTACTGCAAGTAATAGACATACAATTCAATATCAAGGTACAGGAACAAATGTTAGAGCTTTAACAGTTACAGGAGGTAGCGTTGTATTTAGTGATTATAACCCTTTAACTTTTGAGCAAAGAAATAAATTAGCTATAACATTTAAAGAAGATGAGTTTAAATTTTATGTTAATGGTAGTTTAGTACATACCGATACAAGCGGTTCTGTGCCAACAGGGTTAGATAAATTAACTTTTTCAAACCCTAATTTAACAGGTACTTTTATGGAAGGCAAAGTACACGATATAAGAGTTTACAATACAGCATTAACAGAAGCAGAAGCAATAGAATTAACAACATAATAAATGGCACAAGAAATATATCATATAAGTAATTGGGGAAACCCTACTGAACAATGGGGAAACGTTTATTTAAACGCAGACTTAACAAACGAATTATACAAAAGAGCAAATGAGTACGAAAACTCTTGGGTTACAGACCAACTATTAAACGGAATAGGGATAAAGCCAAGCATTATACTTACACCTACTGCTTATGAAAATGGCGTTTTAAATAGTGTTAAGCCTAGTTATGGTAGTGGGGATTTTAATTTCAATAGGGGGTCAATATCTACAAGGGTAAATGAGCAAGGTATTATTGAAGATGTAACGGAAACAAACTTACCAAGAATAAACTATAAAAATAACGATGGGAGTTTATTATTAGAACCTCAATCAACTAATTTATTTTTAAATTCAGAAATATTATCTACACAAGATGTTTCAACTTTAAATGAAAGTTATACAGTGTCATTTTATGGAAATGGAACAATTACTTTTAGCGGTACACATACAGGCACATTAAATGGAACAGGGGTTAACAATAGGGTTACTGTTACTTTTACAGCATCAAGCGGAACTTTAACCTGTTCTGTTAGTGGTTCTGTTAAAAACGCTCAAATAGAAAAATTATCATTTGCAACTTCATATATACCAACAATCGGAAGTGCAACAACTCGTTTGACAGATTTATGTAGTAATTCAGGGTCAAGCGATTTAATAAGCTCAACAGAGGGGGTTTTATATGCTGAAATAAGCGCTTTAGCAGACGATTTAACTTTTAGGGTTTTATCTTTAAGCGATGGTACTAATAATAATACTGTCAAGTTTGGTTTCAGAAGTGATAGTAATAAAATATATGCAGAAGTTAGGAGCGGTGCAGCTTCACAAGCATTTTTATCTTATGATGTATCAGATATAACAGATTTTAATAAAGTAGCTTTAAAGTACAAGGTTAATGATTTTTCTTTGTTTATAAATGGTATAGAAAGACAAACAGATGTAAGCGGAAACGCACCAATTGGTTTAAATACATTAAACTTTAACAGAGGTGATATTAATAATAAATTTTACGGAAACGTTAAAAGCGTTGCAGTATATAAAGAAGCATTAACAGACGCAGAATTACAAAAATTAACAACTATATAATGGAAATAAAACTAGGCAAATACGAATTTAAAAGCGAAGAACAGGCTTTAGAAAAAATACAAGATTTATGAGTGGATACAGGTTTTGATGGTAATGAATATCCAACACATAAACACGCTATTGTATTACTAGGTCATATAATTTTAGAGCAAGGAGAATATGATGAGAATTTAGAAGAAATAAAAGCACCTGTTCTAAGTGATAAATACCACGTTGATGTAGTATGGAATGGTTTAGAAAATCACCCTTACGGTTGGAAAACTTATAACGTAGATTTAGAGAGCGAGGGAATGCATCAATTTGCAGGAGTATCGTATTTAGAAAATAAAATGTAATGACAGTACAAGATTTGAAGATAGCTTTTTTTAACGCCATAAGTTTAGGGGTTAGTTTTACTACAGTAGAAAATAGTTTAAAGATTATTCTTTTACTTGCTTCTATAATATATACGTTTCAAAAGATTTACGAAACGCACAAGAAAAAAAAGTCTAATGACAAAGAACTTTAAAAGACGTGAATTTGATTGTAAGTGTGGGTGTGAAATGCCTTTAGAGGTTTACGAAAACGTTATAAAACTAGCAGGTCAATTACAAGCACTTAGAGATTATACAGGTAGACCTATAAAAATAAATAGTGCTTATAGGTGTCCTGAACACAATGCAAAATGTAACGGAAGTAAAAGAAGCCAACACTTATTAGGCAAAGCAGCAGATATCACTATACAAAGTTTAAAACCTATTGAGGTGTTTGCTATTATAGAAGATTTAATAGATTTTGGTGTAATGCTTCAGGGCGGTTTAGGTCTTTATGATACGTTTGTTCATTACGATATACGCAAAACACGTGCAAGGTGGGACTATTCAAATAAATAACTATGCCTAAATACAAAGATAAAAACGGAACTACTAGAGTAGGCGATGCACTAAGATGGCTTGTTAAACAGGGTAAAAACATAGCACCTAGTATTTTAGATGCTGCAGGTAGCATAACAGGTATTGAAAGCCTAAAGGAATTAAGTAAACAAATAGATGGTAGCACACAACTAACAGAAACGGATAAAGAAATTCTACTAGAAGAACTTAGGCACGATATGTTAGAAATGCAAGAAACTACAAAGCGTTGGGTAAGCGATAACCAAACAGAAAGCTATTTAACACGCAATATAAGACCCCTAACGCTTGCTTTTTTAACCGCTACACTATTTATATATATTATCTTAGATAGTTCTTTAGAGGGCTTTAAAATGGATAGTAATTGGATAGACCTTTTATCTTCATTATTATTATTGGTTTATGGTGGTTATTTCGGTATGCGTTCTGCTGAAAAAATAACTAAGAATTGGAAAAAGTAAATTTTTTCTTGAATTATCCAAAATAAATATATAACTTTGTACCATTTATTATAAAAAACTGTTTTCTAAATATATAGATATAAATATATTTCTAAATAATTAGTAAAATAGAAATATAAAAAAATATATAAATAAATATAAGATATCTGAAGTGTATTCAAATGGCGACAAAAAAGAAAACTTTAAAATATTGGAAAACAAAAATAGATAAACCATTTCACGAGTATATAAGACGAAGAGATGCAGATAATAATACAGGATATTGTAATTGTATATCTTGTGGTAAGTCTATACATTTTACAGAAAGTGATGCAGGACACCTAATAGGTAGACAACACTTAATAACTCGTTATGATGAAAGGAACGTACACGCCCAATGTAGGAAGTGTAATAGATTTGAATATGGTAGGCAGCTAGAATATTCTTTAAATATTGGTTTAGAATTAGCAGAGGAACTATTACAAAAATCTAGAGGGGTACTAAAACTAACAGACCCTGAATGGCTAGAAATATTTGAAACTTATAAGACTAAACTACAGGAACTAAAAGACAAACAAAACTTTTAGTTAATAAGTCCTAAAAACTTTACACACTTAATACACTAATAAATAGTATATTTGATTAACCAACTGATTTGTTATTGTTTTCTTTAATGCTGTTTTTAACAGACGATTAAGCCACCTATAAAAAGGTGGTTTTTTTGTGTTCAGAAAAAAAAGTTGTTTAAAATTTGTTTATATAAAATATTTTTTGTTAAATTTGTGTATCATTAATTAAAACAAAAACAATATGAATTTATTAGAACGATTACACCCTGTGTACAAAGACAAATTAAGTGTAGCGAATTTAGAGTACCCACACTTAATAGCAAAACTAAGCGATGAACTAGAAGAAACTCAATACGTTACTGAACTAAAATACGGAAGTATATTAGATTTACATACTTTTTGTGGTAGATTATCTAGTCCTTTTGATTACTTTACAGAATAGTTATTTATAAATTATGACACACTTTGAAGACGTAAAACGAGCAGCAACCCCAACGACAATAGACTTTTTAAATGCTAGAATAGAAGCCTTAGAAAGTAGAGTAGAATATTTAGAAGCAATACTAGAAGTAGAATATTTAAACAAAGAACAATGACAATAAGTAAATTAAAAGATTTAATAGGATTAAAAGTACTTTTTAAAGTTGAATATGATGACTTTGAAAAAGAAGTAATAGGTATTGTAAGTAGTGCTTATTTAGATGATTTTCATTTCAATGAAAAACAAAATGAGCCTATTTACGCTTTAGTGTGCTTTACACCTGTAGATGACAAAAAAGTATATAAAGATATTTCTGAAGATGAATATATTTCTATCTTTGAAGAAACATATAATTTAGAGGATATAATAACAATTATAAATTAAAACAATGAACAAAGAAAAACTAACAGAGTTATAAAAAAAGAATAACCTAAAAAAAGAAGAATTTTTTGTATATAAATAAAAGCAGTAAAACTCTGGAGCTTTTT
>JAAHTG010002618.1_pt1 | contig 10037 bp, 2 predicted proteins | sample 6116081 | NCBI WGS metagenome assembly JAAHTG01 (sample SAMN13939989, study PRJNA603662) | sponge metagenome | isolation source: marine sponge | host: Mycale hentscheli | place: New Zealand | collected 2005
TAGCATAAGCTGATGGATATACATCGAATTTTCTTTTAGCAGCTGCTTTACAACTTGCACTTAATTTTCTTAATAATGGTGATTTTAACATATTTTATAGTTTATTAAAATTTTTTAGTTTTAAATTTGTTTCCAAAAGATTTAGTTGAAAACGGATTTATAGATTTTCTTTTTTTACTTTTTTCTTTTGTCCACTCTAGCTCCCATTTAGCCCAACCTAGTATATTAGCAATTCTCATCCACTCTTCGTTTTCTGTATCAGAAGCGTCTTTTAAATTAGTAATTTTTCTTACACCTCTATCAAGTGGTACATTTGTACTAGCGCTTATAACTTGACCTATAGCTAACCAAGCTGGGTTATCTAGTGACCAACCTTTTTCAAATATTTCTTTTTTATTCCAATCCCAAGTTCTACCTGCAGATTTTAATTTACCTATTTTAGAAGATACTGGTGGAGAAATATCTAATAACTCTATAGCAGCGTCTTGCGCTTTTGCTCCTTCAGCTAACTTCATTATAGCATTTTTTAATGTAGCAACCGCAGCGCCATGAAAACCAATTCCTCTAAGCAAAGAATCTGCCATACCATTAGCTATTCCAATATATTTTTCTTCATTTTTTTCTTCTTCAGGCTCTTCATCTCCAAAAGCAATAGCAAATAACGCTTGTTGCAAAGCGTTGAACACTATATTTTGTACAATTCCATAGTAAATAATTTTTGATATATGTGTTCTTGCATCTCCTCGGCGATTCTTAAGATCACTAGCGGCTTTTTGCATTAATCTAGCATATTGGGCTGGGGTATTTGCAAAAGCTAATATAATACGTCCCATTGGACCCGCTTGTTGTTGACTAATTCTATCAGGTCTACTTGATTGTTGTGACTCTTCAGCTATTTCTCTAAAATCTTGAAACGCTTGTGCTTCAGCTTCTTTGTCAGATAAACCTTCTTTCTTTAAACTTTTATATCTATTTCTATAAAACGTAGCACCACCTGAAGCAATAGCAAAACTATCTGCTATTTGTGTAGGTAAAAAACCTAGTTTTAATATTTTACTTATAAAAGCTTTAGCTTTGTTTTTAGACTCAGCAGCAATCTCAGCAATATCAGCTTCACTAACATTTATTTTTAAACCATTACGTCTTTCAACTAAGTAATCAGAGTTCATAAGTTTAATTACATCACTCCAATACTGTGGTTGATTACCAAATGCAGCCGCTGCTTTTAATGGATTATTATCAGACCAGTTCACAAAGTTAACAGCTGATATAGTTTGTAACACAGCAGATCTCATATTAAAAAACATGATAGCTCCAACAGAATTATTTATCCAATCAATAAATCTACCAGTTAATGTATCACCTTTAAAACCTCTATTGCTACCAGTTTTCATACGACCAAGCATGTTTTCTAAAGCATCTCTGTAACCTTTACCATAAGCTGCCTCAAGCTTGTTTAAGTTAGTTTCATTAAACACTTCATCAACATTATTTTGCCATTGTTTTAAATACTTAGCTCTTACTACAGTGTTTAAACCTGATAGTAAATCTGTTGTAATAGTACCAGCCAACCAACCATCAGTAGGTTTAGGGTAACCATTATCTTTATTTATAGCTATAAGCTCATTAGCAAATGTAACTAAGTTTTCATCTGCAGTAACGTAATCTTCTAATATTTTTTGATCAGTCTTAGATAAACCTGGTATAGTCATACCTTGTTGTACCCACGTGTAAACTCTAACAGCGTTACCTACAGTATAAGGTTCACCAGTTATTTTTTTATTTAAATCTTTAGGGCTGACACCAAGTAATTGTTTTAAAGCTTTAAAGTCATTAGCTAAAGCAACTCTAGCGTTTGATATATCTATATTAGCTCTAGCAAATGGATCTAAAAAGTTTTCTTTTACCCAAGCAATCGTTTCATCGCCTTTTTTACCTTTACCAGCAAAATACCTAGTTAAACCTACAAAGTCTTGAGCAGACGGTGGTATGCCTAATAAATCAAATCTACCTTTATCAGCACCTACAGCACTAGCTTTTGTTCTTCCATATTGTTTTTCTTTACCAATGCCTGTTGCTCTTTCGATTATTTCATTAAAATCTTTATTTAAATCTTGATCTTTACTAAAAGCTATTCTAGCATCACTAGCTTGCTTATCAAGATTCTGCATTTTATCTAATACAACATTGTTAGAAAATATTTCACCCTTACTAAAAGCAGCAACTTCTGGTAATATATTATTATTTACAAATGAAGTTTTTTCTATTTCAGTAGAAATACCAAGTAAATTATTCATTTGTTCTCTAGCGTTAATATCTTTTCCTAATAATTGATCTAATATAAGTTCTTGTTGAAAAGCTATATTTTCTTTATTAATTAATTTTTTATCTATATCAACATTAAATATTTCCGCTATTGTTTTTCCATCAATAGTTATAGTGTTAGGATCAAATCCTCCATTGTTATTATTAACTAATGAATTAAAATATCTTATTAAAGAAGGAATAGCTATGTTTAAATTTCCTGTTTCAACAGCTTCTTTTAGTTTTTCAACAAATTCATTTGTTTGGTTATTTCCATAATTAAAAACAGGACCAAACTTACCATTAGTATCTTTTAGTTTACTATTATTTTTTGCAGTTAAACCTAACATAAAATAACTTTCTTTAAATATAGGCATATATTTTTTAACTTGATTACCTAATATACCGTCTAACATTAATTCAGTAGCGCCATTTTGTTGCCAAACATGCTCTTTTTCTGTTTCAAACTTTTTTAATAAGGCGTCTTTTTTTAATTTAATATTTTTGTATTTTTCACTTTCTACACTTAAACCTACGGTAGAACGTTTAAAAGAATTTATTGCTTGTTCTTTTTTTCTTTCAAAAAGCATAAAATCTTTATCTACGCCTTTAGGAAAAGAAAATTGACGGGCCATATGACCTGTGTAAGAAGATGAAGAACTTAACATAGCATTTACAACAGAAGCGCTTTGAGGATATTTTTTAATCATTTTAGCAAATTGATCTAAAATAAACTCCATACCATCATAATTAGCATTTTTTAAATCTAAATATTCTTTACTACCAAATTGTATAGGATTTCTTTTAGCTGAAAATCTATTCCATAAATCTTGAGTTGCGGTTAAAGTTATATAACGTTCTCTTTCGGTAAACTCTCTTTCATTTTCTAAATAAATACCTTTTACAATATTTTTTCTTTCTTTTCCAGTAAGGTATTGATATTTACCTCTCTTGTTAGCATAAGCATTATAAGTTCCAGAACCCATTGCTTCTACAGGAATAAATTCAGGAAATATTGTTCCAACAACTTCATTAAAAAACTCTCTGTCTTGTTCATTATTATGACTTAAAACTCTTCCAGAAGATTTTTTAGGATCAAAAAGATCCATTATTTTCAAAAACTTAACAAGTCTAGCATCCATATTGGCTTTAGCAAAAGCTATGTTTTCACCTTTACTAAATGCTAAATTACTTATACCATCTCTTACTTGTTCTTGAGCTAAAGCTTTTTCAGCCGTAGTAATATTAGGTCGTGTATTAATTTCTTGTCTTACAGCATAGTTAGTTATATTTCTAGATGTTATTTCTAACAAACCTTTTATTGCTTGCGCTGCTGATGTTCTTGTATCAAACGTTTCATCTTGTATACCAAAAAGATCTAAAAAATAATCTCTAGCTATTTGAGATCTTTTATCATATTGATTACTTTTACTTGTACCGGCTTCATTGTCTATCTTTACTGGTTTACCATCTTTAAATTTTTGTGTATAAAAAGCATTTCTTATCAGTGTAGGTAAACCTACGTTTTCACCACCTCTTTTTATAATTTTAAAAGTACCATCTTTGTTTTTTCTTTTAGATTGTAAATTAAAAACGGTTGTATTACCTTCTGGTAATAATCTTATTAATGTATCAGCATTTTTTTTAATCCACATTTGGATTTGCTTTAAGTTCTTTATATCACTTAAATTAAAAGATTTATCTGTTATTACCTTAACGTCGACTCCAAATATATCAGCAAAAGCTTGTGCAGCTAACGTTTGTGAAGACTTAAAACGCATGTCTAGTAAATCTTGATCACTCATAGCTTCAACAGCAGCTTGAGTTTCATTTAAAAATGTTTGTGTTTTTTCGTCTTGTGGTAATACTTTTTTAGGATCAACAGTTCTTTTTACTGTTTTTTTGCTTGAAGGTTTTTTAGGTGTAATTTCAATTGATGTATCAGCAACCTGCTTAGCTCTTTCACTATCTAAGCTTTCACCTTCTCTAGTTGTTACGTCTAACTCTGCAGCTCTTTCTAATATTTCAGCTTGTCTTAATTTAACTAAACTACCTAATCTAGTTGTAACCTCTCCTTTAGCAATGTCAAAATCTTGTAATAATTTTGTTTTACCACCTCTTTGACCTGTACGACCTTTAGCAACGCCAAGTATTTGCTCTTGTATAGCATCTTTTACAGATTGAGCTGAAATACCACCAGGTCTTTGTTGAAAACCCATTGCTCTTGAAATAACACCAAAATTATTTTCAATCAATTGATTTACACCAAAACCTAAAGTTCTTTCATCTACATTAGGATTATTTATTATTTCAACAAGCTCGTTATTTGTTGTGTCTGTAGAAAATAAAGTTACTTCATCATCAATACTGGGTTCATTAAAATATTTTGAATTTTTTAATTCTTCAGAAAATTTACCAGTTTTAACAGATTTTTGATACTCTCTTAAAAACTCTTTTAAATCATTTTTATTAGCAAAAGTAAATTTTTTATTTATACCTAATTTTTCACTTATAGCATTTAATACATCTTGAACAACTACTTTTATTTTTTCAAACATACCAGCTTGATCAATTAACCCTGACTCGTATATTTGTGTTAAGTATTCGTCTGGTCTAGCTTCTAAATATGGTACAGTTTTCCCGTCAATGTTTAAAGTTAATTCTTTGTAAGGAGTCATTTTAGAATCTAACAACTCTTGTTGTTTTGCATCTAAATTATTAGAAATAAAAGATTGCATTATATTTCCAAACGCACCTCTGTCTTTTAAAACTGACTTAACTATTATACCATGTAATAGCTCATGAGAAGCTGTTTTAATTTGACCACTTTTGTTTAAAGCTTCTTGATTTAAATATATAGTATCACCTTTTAAAAAACCAAAAGTATTTTTATCAAAACCTTTACCAGCTATATTAGCTAAAGCTTCAACATCTAAATCTTTTTCTAGTTTTAAATTTAATTCTTGTATTAAACCTTCAGTGCTAACAATATCTTTTTCTCTTTTTTCCTTTGCTTCTGTGATAATAGTTGAAACAAAAGACTCAGCTGCAATTTCCTTTAAACTTTCTTTTATTTGTTTTTGTTGATTTTTAACGTTTTCAGGTATTAAACTAGTATCAGCATTTTTATATTGATTATGTATTTGCTGTTGTTTAACTAAAAGATTTATAGCTTTTGTTTTTTGCTTAGAAACATATTGTTTAGGAACTTTAACACTAGCAGATCTTATTTCTCCTAGAGCAATTAATCTTTCTCTTTTGTTTTCTGGAGTTAATCTTCTATCTTTATTAATAGAGTTTTCTATTTGTCTATAATAATTTTCCGTGGCTTCAGAGTCAAATTTTCCTGCTATAATAGAAGCAGTGTTCTGAAACTCTGTTAAGCTTTGTCTTGCAACACCAGCTCCTAAAGGAAATACAACACCCATTAAACCACCTTGACCACCAGCTTCTAATATACTTTGAAAATCAAAATAGTTTTGGTTACCAGAAATACTTTGTCCTGTTTGTGAAACTAATGTTTGACCAATTTCTGTTGCGCTTTCTATTAACCCACTTTTTAAAGCGTTTAAACCACCTTTTAAACCACTTTGTAAAGCTTTTTTAAATTCACCTCTTATTAAAGACCCACCAGCATCTTTTATGCCATTCAAAGTAGATCCCACTATTGATTTAGCACCTACTCTTTCTAGCGCAGCAGATATACCACCTGTTGCTACTGATAAAAAAGCTTGGTCTTTACCTTCGCTTATTAATTGTAGTAATTGCTCTTCAGTTGGTTCTTCTTCTTCTTTTAGATTATATTGTTTTTTAGCGGCGGCATAAAGATTATCTATATAGTTGCCTCCAGTTTCTTGTATCCAAACACCTAAACCTTTACCTAACAAAGCTAAAGCCAACTGCGGAACTTGTTCGCCGACTATACCACCAAAGTCTTGCCATGTTAAACCATCTTCATCAAAGAGCTCTGGTTGTCTAAAAAATGATAAATCTTTTTGTATACCTTTAATTTTTTCTATTTTACCACTAAACTTTTCTGTTTCTTTGTTTATTTTATTTTCTAAATATTCAATAGCTTCTATTGCAGTTCCTTCAAAACCCGAAGCTCTTATTACACCTGCTCTATTTGCACTAATTTGTTTACCAGTATATTTTATTATTTCTTCTTTAGTTACTTCACCTGACTCTAAATCTTCTTTTAATTTAATTAATCTTTCTTGATCTTTTTTTACTTCGTCAGGCAAGTCACTAAGCATGACGTCTATACCTCTTAAAGACATTTCACCTGTTTTAAGAAATTTAGCTAAACCTTCTCTAAAAGCACCATATTCATCAATTCCTAATGCTTTTCTTCCTAAAGTTTTTAACTCATCAGTACTAACATCTAAAGCTAAATCAGTGTTAGCTTCTAATATTTGGTTATAAGTGTTGTTATTGTTTAAATAACCTTGCATTTTATCATTAAAAAACTTTTCATATTCTTCCATAGCTTTCACAGCTTCCTCAGGATCATTTACATTGTATTTTGCAGCTAATCTTATTCTTTCTTTTTCTAATTCAGGTTTTATTTTTACAGCAGCTTCTGGTATCAGAACTCTATTTATAACTTCATCATTCTTCATTAATTCATTAAAAAGTTTAGTTCCTTTTTCAGTAGCTAAACTTCTTTGTTCTTCATCAGTAATAGTATCATCAGCAACACCTTTATAGTCTTTGTTAAATTTATCTATTTTAGATTTGTTTCTTTGTGTTGCACTTACATAATTTAGATCTGGTGAAAACACATTTTGTGATTCCAAAGAACCATTTTCCGAATTCAAAACCGTATCGGATGCTGGTTCCTTTACTGCAGTCGCATCCATTACTACAGTTGTTTGCTTTACTTTTTCTACGCATTCTCCTGTTTCTTTGTCTTTTTCAAAACCTTCAGGGCATTCTTTTTCGTTTTGATTTGAAAACAAAACGTTTAACTGTTCTTCAGTAAAAGGCATAATATATTATTTAAAGTCTATTTTTTAAAGCTAATAATTCTTTATATTCTTCAGAATTTTTTCCACTTTGTTTTTCTGCTAATATTAAAAATTGATTTAATAATTCTTTGTTTGTTCCTTTGAAACTAGGATATTGTTTTTTAATTTGATTTAAAGTTTCAGTAACTTTTTCTAAATCATAATTTTCAGCTATTTTTAATGTAGTACCTCCTCTATTAGTTACTACGTTTCTATCACTTTTACTTTCTTTTATGTCTGAAATTAATTGATTTGTAATTCCAGTAATTTGTTCCGGCGTAGGTGTAAAGGTTTTAGGAAGTGGTTTTTCTTGAGTTCTTTGTAAGTCTATAATATAACTAACAACTCCTCTATCATCTTCTGTGTTTCCAAGTGTAGAATCTTGTTTCGCTAATTGCCTTACTACAAACTCTTCTTGAGCTGGAACGTTCAAATCATATTCTGTAGGCACTAAATTACCCTCATCATTTTGTTGATAAGTAGTTAAAATATTTGTTTCTTTATTATAATCAGCATTGTTACCAGTTGTACTTATATAAGCAGCTGCGGGATCTTTTTTATAATTTTCCCACCATTTTGTACCTTTCGTTTTAAAATCAACAACTTTATTATTGTTTTGATTTTCTTGTTTTTGTAATACAGCTGGATTAATACCTTCTTCAAATGTTTTTTCTAAATTTTCAACCATATATTTAGTTACTAACTCTAAAGATTTTTCATCTAAACTAGTTCCTTCAGCATTACCAATTTTTAAATCAGGATCACCTTTTTTTCTTAAAACATTATTATAGTAACTTTCTATAGAATTAAAACCACTACCAGGTCCATCCATTAAACTACCTTCATTAGAATAACCCGATAATGTTGCTAAAACATTTGTTCGCATATCGTTTTTAAATAATTTTCTACCTTCATCACTAAATTCATAAAACTCAAAAGTATTGCTTCCAACATCTTTTCTACCGCTACCTTTTAAATATGTAGCCATACCTTTTGAAGTAACTCTTCTTGTTTTAGCATCTACAATTTGTCCTTCAAATAAAGCATTTTCCGATTCAGATGTTATACCTGGTATAATAGGTAAATCAGCTGACATTAAAGCCATTAAACTTTGTTGATAACCACCTTCTTTACCAAATTGACCCCCTGTCGAGTTTAAAACAATATCAAAAACCCCATTGTTATTAACTATGTTAATACCTAAATCCGAAGGTAATGTATCATTATAGGTAGACATAAAAAATTTAGCTAATTTAGGATCTAGCTTTTTCATATCTATACCACCTTCAGCACCAGCTTTGCCAGTAACACCTAGTTTTGAAAACAACTCTCTTTTTTCTTGAAAAGACTCTAATAAGTTTTTCATACCACCACCTTTAAAAAAGGTTTCATACTGTGCTAATTGAGATTGTAACTGTGCTCTTTCAGCTGGATTTTTAGAGTTAAGTAATTGTGCTTTTATTCTAGCGCCTTGATCTACTAAACCTGATAAAGCGGGTTGTAAAGCAGGTTGTATATCAAAATCTTTAGAAGCAAGGTTTGCGTTATTTAAATAATCTAAATTATATTTAGTTACATCATTTAATAATTTAAAGTTTTCTTCTTCTTTCTTTTTTCTTTCAGCTTCAGCTTTAGCGCCTAATTTATCTATAACACCAGCTGTAGTGTTTGAAATATTCTGTATAGCACTAGCAAAGTATTTACCACTTTGTGAATCTACGTATGTAACTGGATTTCTATAACTCATAATTTAATTTTTAATGTAATTAGAAAGATCAAGACCAGAAACATTACCACCTATACTGGGACCAGTTACACCAGTGTTTAAACCTAAATTATAAGAAGGTAAAGAAGGTGTAAAAATAGAATCTGAAAAACCAGGAGTTCCAAAAGTTGTATCAACAGGGGTTTTTGCTCCTAATGTTCCACTAGTTATTAATGATCCAGCTATATTACCTAAACCACTTATCATACTAGAACTTATAGCGGCTCTATCAGCAGAAGCTTGGGCAGCTTGTTTTTGTGCTCCACTAATTTGAGCAGATACTCTATCTAGCTGTTCACCCTCTCTTCTTTCTTTTGCTGAAAACACAAATTGTTTACCAGCAACATCAGCCTGTTGTAGTCTTTGTGCTTCACTCATACCAATGTTTTGTATTCTTTGAGCTTCTTGCATTTTTAATTGTTGTAAACTAGCTTCTCCCTGTGCTCTTCTTACTTCATTTTGTGCTTCTTGCTGTTCTATACTGGCTGACACACCTTTTTTACTTTGTAAAGCAGCTTGTGCTAAAGCGGTTGCACCACCAGCGCTAGCTCCTGTAGCTCTAAGCGTATCTAATGTATTTGCTAAAGCAATATCTGCTTCTTCAATTTGCATTTCAGCAGCTTGAGTAGCAACACCTAAGCTTGCATAAGGGTTTGAAACCATACCACTTAAATCTTTTGCCATACTTGAAATATCAGAAACACCAGCATATGGATTTGTTATAGCTTGTCTACTTTTTTCAAGACTATCAAGTTTACCTTCTAATCTTCTTTTTTCAGCCATTGCTCTTCTTTGTCTACGCCTAGCGGCTCCACCTCCAAAAAGACCAGATATTAAATTTATACCAGCTCCAATACCGGCAACAGCTAAAGCGCTTAATGGCTCAGCCATCACAACTCTATGCGGATTACCAAAAAACCATTCGTATATTTGTATTAAAATTTCTTCCATATTATTTA
>JAAHTG010002622.1_pt1 | contig 10034 bp, 9 predicted proteins | sample 6116081 | NCBI WGS metagenome assembly JAAHTG01 (sample SAMN13939989, study PRJNA603662) | sponge metagenome | isolation source: marine sponge | host: Mycale hentscheli | place: New Zealand | collected 2005
CTTTATTTTCTATTAACCAAAACATTTATTTAAATATACAACCTTTTTTTTATAATATCACTCTTGATAGAATTGTAAATAATTAAACCTTAAAAATTTTCCTAAACCCATAATTTGTAAATTTTTTTCTACAAAAGCAACTTGTTTTGCATTTATTTGTTTAACTGTTTCCTTTTCTCCAGAAATAACCCAAACTAATGGTACTTGTAAATATAAAGAGGAAGATAAAGAATCATTAAAATTAATAGCATTTACTTCAATATATAAATTTTGATTTGATTTTTTAACAAAATACCTTGTAAATTCTCCATTATTAATATCATCTTGAGATAGAATTGGATAGTAAGATATAGGTGAATATGGAATTTCATCTCTTGAAGCCTCTATAATATTACTATATCGAGCGTTCCAAGGTAAAAATCTTGAATCTTGATTTCCTAATTCATCTCCTTCATCAAAAGCAGGGGTTGGTTTTCTTTTAACAGTAGAGTTAGGTAAAGGGATTAATTCTAGGTTAGGACCATCATTAGGTTCTTTTCCACTAAAACTTTTACCATCTGAAGTATTAAAATAAGGGCCAATATAAGGTTTTTGTGTAGCAAGCTCTGCAAGAGTATTATTGCTATAAAATCCGGTTTGTATTTGATTTTTAGGATAATACATACTATGTTCGTTTACCAAATTTATCACAAGGTTTATACTTTGGAGATCCACTAGGGTCAAAACGTAAGATTTCACCACTTTTACCAAATCTAGTAGTAGCATCACTTACGTGAATCCATTGTGGGTTATCATCATCTCCCTTTTCCCATATTAATTGACCAAAGGTTAAATTATCAGCTATCCAAGTAAATACTTCATTTAATTCTTTACCACCTCGTACAGAAATAAAATCAACGGCCTCACCAAATTGATGTTGAGAAGTTGTAGAACCTCCAATTGCAAGGTTAACAGCTTTACTTCTATAACAACTAGATATTAACATTTCACCAAACTCATTAGTAATAGGGATTAAAATATTATCATCTAATGATTTTAATGCTTTTATAATTGTTGGAGTTGGAGAATTATCTATATCTTTGCTCGTTATAGTTAAAGTGTCTAATGGATAACTACCATTCCAAGCAGCATCGTCTATATCTACTGTTTCCTCTTCAACATCTAATTTATTTTTTCCTAAGGCTTCATCGAAGTTTTGTTCTGTAGGTAATTTAGGAACTGCTATGGTTTCTAATTTAGTATACCATTTATTATTTTGAATTTCATGTGAAACACCTTTAATAATCCAAATTAATGTTTGGGGATAGTATTTAGGTAAAAATCTAGTATCAACTTCTAATTTATCATATATTCGTATCCCAGAAAGCCCTTCTATAGTTACAGAAATATTAATTGGGAGCATTCCTATTTGGTTAGTACCTAAAGTTTGTTTGTCTTCTTTAACTTGTTTACCATTAAAAATTTCATTTTCTAATTTAATAATTTCTTGAAGCCAATCTTTTTGTAGTTTTATAAATTCAGAATAACGTTTTGTTTGAAAGTCTTTAAAATAATAAAAACCTGTGCGTTTTTTGTTTTTCGAAACGGTAATAGAACCATTTTGGTTTCCTTGGGCATAACCTAACCAAAGATATTTTAATTGTTGTTTTAATTTATCAATTCTTTCTTCTGTTGTAGGTACTGTTATACTATTATCTTTTCTTAAAGAATCTATTTTTTCAGGATAAAATCTGTCTTTTAATCCTGAGTTCCATGAATTTAAACCTGTAGCATCTGATCCTACATTATTGCTTTGGGCTTGAGCCCCAATAGTAACTTGGGTTGCAAAATCATTAGTTAATTCTGTTTTAATATTAAAATCTGTTACAAAACTACCATCCCTTCCTACTATTGAACCTAAGGGATTAAGGGTTGGGTTTATTCCATAAAGATTAATAATAGAATTTTTAACATTTTGAGTACCATAAATAGGACTTTGGTCATAAATTCTCATTATTTTATCGTCTTCTAATCTAATAGTAAGTTTATTAATTCCACCCAAGCAACTATTAGCTGTTTGACATAACTCATCTACAAAATCGTATAAACTAATAGTTCCTGTTTTTTCATTTCTTAAATTTTTAATAGTATCTAAAAGATATTGATATTCAAAATAAATATTCATTATTTTTCCATGTAAAGGAAATTCTTCTTTTAGATTATTAGGATTTACCCTAGATCCCCATCGTTCAATTTTATGATCTGTAAAATTAAAAATTGTATTAGTTCTTACTTTACTATTCCAATCTTTTGTATTATTAGCTATAGTCTTTAGTTCATTTTTAGTATAAGGTAAAGTAGCTCTAACTATTACTTTTGAAGGATCAGCTGATACATTTATACCTGAATTGTACATTATATTTTTATCTGTATCTGTGTCTATATCTAAGATGGGTTCATTATCTCCTTTAGAAGTATAAATTAATAATCTGTCTTTAATAAAGTCTAGAATGTCTCCTAAACGAATATAAAAATAGGGTTTTTCTTCTTTAAAAGTAGCAGTAGAACTAATAATTTTTCCTACAGAACTTTCAAGTCTAGTATAATTTAAAGAATCAATAGTATCTCCAGCAGCTTGAGAAGAACTTCCTACAGTTTGTACTCCATTTTTTTGTGTATAAACTTGGTTTACTGTAACTTCTTCAGGGACTAAGACTGTTTTATAATTTGAGGTTGAGGTGCTAGTACTAGTTCCTACCCCACCCTTAAATATAGTTTTTTTAAATGAAGGAGACGCAGCAGTAGTTAAAAAGGAAGTTAATGCTGAAGTTTCATTTGGTTGGGGTTGGTTTGGGTTTGATGATACTATTACTGAAGAGCCTCCATATTGACCATCAATATTTAAACTTTCAATTATATCACCTTGACTAATTAAAGATAAATTAATTTCATAATACCCAGCTTTATTAAATTCCCAACTAAAGTTTTTTACTTTACCAAAAAACGCATCGTAATTACCATTAGATTTTTCTCTACGTTTTTCTATTAATTGAAGGAATTGGTTAGGATTATCACTAATAACTTTATCACCGTTTTTACCCGAAAGAAATATAGGTAGGAGGCTTGTTACACCTTCAGCATTAGGATTTGAAACATATTTACCATCGTTATTAAAATAAATAGAATTACCCCATTCTATAAACATAGAATAACCAATTCTACAATATAAACTATCTATAAGTTGGAATTGCTTTTCGTTATTAGCTCTAATAGTTACTGAGGCTTCTCTTAAAGAACCCATATTACGGGACTTAATATTAAAAGAAGTTATACCAGGCATAGCACTTATACCAAAACTAGTTCCACCAAATCCATAAGCAGAATTATTTAATATAGAATCTGAGGTTGCTAAACCTGAACGATAATAAGGATTAGAATATGAGCCTGAGGAGTTAACTTCAAAATAAGCAGTACCACCAAATAATACTATATTGTTAGCTAATTGGTTACCTAAAAAACTTTCTTTTAAATCTAACTGTTGAAGGCGTTTAGTACCATCATCAAGTTTGTATTCAGTATCTTCAAAAGTAGTTGTTCTACCAGCAGCTACATCCGCTAATGTAGCAATTTGAGGAGCTGATGATCTATTTTTCATAGCATCACTAAAAGATGTATCAATTGTAGAACCTACCTCACCTACAATTTTTTTAGTAAGAGTATAAGTAGTATTTTCAATATTAACGGAGGATGCTAATGCTAAGTAAGCTGATTTAGCATTTTGCCAAACAATCTCTTGATTGTCTTTTTGAATTTTACCTAAACGTTCTTGCCTTTGAGAAACTTGTTTGTCTACGTAAGGTTTAAAAGGTCCTCCTAGTAAATTAGTACCTTCGAAATTACTATCTGCCATAACTTATTCATTTATATTTAAAGCATTTAACACAAAAGCTAAATTACCAGGAATTCTTATTTGAACTCCCGATGGAGGATACATAGAACCTACAAATTCTGGGTTTGCTGAAGATATTACCCACCAAAAGCTAGCATCATTATAATATTGATTAGCTAGTATATCATATCTATCTTCATCAGTAGTAATAACATACAGATCATTATCATTACGAGGAATTTCAACGTATCTATTACTAATGTAATAGCGTCTACCTTCTTCGTTTTTTTTAATTAATGTATTACTATATCTTCCCATTAAAATGGATTTGTTTGATTAAATATATCTAATGCACCTTGGGCTTGTCCTATAACATCTATAAACTCTTCATTATCTTCTTCAGGGATTTCTTCAAGTTCAACTTCACTAATAGCTAAATCTGGTGAAGGTTCCTGAGGGTTTGGTATTACTACAGCATTAGGGACTCCTAAATCATATAAATTTTGATTTGCTTCTGTTCCATTAGCTAATTGTATAAATTTCTGTTTAATATTATTTTTACCAAATATACCCTCTTTATTTGTAGTATCAAAGGGTGAACCTATAGTTTGTGGTAAGAATCTTTGAATTGGTTTGAATTGAACTGAAACATTAATAATGTGAGTTAATTCTTTTACTGCAGGATCTCTGTACGTGTTACCACCTACATCGGAGATAGATTGGTTTGATGAAGGAATGCCTATTTCCCACGGAGATTCAGTAGGCATTGTATAATTTAAAGATGTAAGAATACCAGGTTGTTCAAAGAAATAACCACCAATAGTTAATTGATGAATATTACCTCTCATAAACCCATTTTCACTAAAATTAGGTGCTAATGTTGATTGAAGATAATTTAATTTTTGATACATTATAGATAATTCAGGTTTAGACTGAGCTACTACTTGGAAACTAAAACCTACATCTCTAGTAAATCCTTCGTAATTAAAGAATTCTTCACCTCTACCTAAATATTTAAAACTACCCCAATTAGCACCCATATTATCAGTAATATTTCCATCAAAAAAAGCTGGGAAGTGAACAAATGTTTTTTTCTTAGGATTATCAGGGTTAATTACTGCAAATCTAAATTTAACAAAATCATTTACAGCAGCATTTTGTTGAGTAACATTGTCAGCATTGTACATATACAACGCATTAATTTTATTTACTACATTTGATTTTCCTGTAGTTGGATCTATAGCTCCTGAAGAATAATTACTTCTATTAAGGGATGGGTTGCCAGGGTTACCAGCATTTACTCTTTTTTCAAAGTTTTTCTGGTTATAATCTGGGGCGTTAGTTAATGTGCCATTTCTTCTAGCTATATCATGTTGAGTAACACCAACAACTTTAGAAGTAATTTTTCTTCTAAAATCTACAGCTTTACCTGTTGTCCTAAATGAATTATTACTTAACTTATTTAATTCGGTATTAGTAAGAGTAGCTCCTCCTTTACCAAAGAAAAATGGGCGATTATCTGTAAATAATGGGTTATTAATACCTGTTCTAGTACCATCTTTAGCAAAACTAATAATAGTATTAATAGAAGCAACATCAGTACCTGCATTAGGACCTCCTAAATAAGAGAATAATGGACCGATTGTTTGTTTTTTTACAAACTTTTTATCAAGGGTTAGAAGTCTTGAATTGTCTTTTAATGCGGGGTTGGTTCTACTAACTACATTAGTATATTGGGGTCTACTAAATGCTATACTATTTCCTGTTGGGTCTGAACCTTGTTTTAATGGGTGACCACCAATAAGGTTCCCTATAGGACCTGCTGCTAAGAATGTAGATAATGGGGTATATACACCATCATTTAATCTAAACCTATTAGATGTTCTTGTTATAGTATTGTATCCAGCAAATATATTTACTCCCGTCATTGATAGGAGATTTTGTTTTGCTAGAAATTGTATACCATTTGGAGATTTAAGGTCTGTAAACATCTTACCTAACCTTACAACATCTGTAGAAGCATCTACAAAAGCACTTGCTCCACCCCTTAAAATAAAATCACTACCATTTCCTATAGCAAAGCGATTAGGGGTTGGGGCTAAAAAATCAGCTCCAATAGGTGTTGATATATAAGGTTGATTACTCCACCCACCAGCAGGTCTATCTCCTGGATTGTTAGGGGAGCCAAATCTTAGAGATCTAAGGTCGGTTTTTAAGTCTACTAACGGCATTTAATTATCCTGGTAAGTTATCTGTATACTTAGGAGGGGTTAAACCATCTAAATCTAATGTAGAGGGTTGTGGTTTTTTCTGCATGTTTGGATTTCCATTAATTGAATACTCATCATGGAGAGGTGATAAATCACTTGCACCAGGCATATTAGCAGGAGTAGCTCCATTAAATGCAGTTAAATTTGAACCGTTGTTTGTTAGTTTATTTAATAATCCCATAATATTATATTTTGTTATAAATATTAAATTTTAAAGTTTACTATAGCTTAATGATTCAGCATATCCAACTTTTGATGAATCCATGTAAACATTTGAGTCTTTTTGGGCTATTTGTTCTAGTACAGATAACATTTTACTATCACTACCCCCACCTTTACTAATATTAGGTGATACTGCTAAGTTATCACCTTTAGCTGTCATAGCCATTTTACCATATGAATCGGTAATAGTAAAGGGACCACGAGATGAATCTGCGATACCATCTTCTACTGATTGGGCTGATGAATTAGCTAATGCTATCATCCCTGCTGTTGCTCCTATAGCTAAAGGAATTCCAAATCCACCAGGGATTTTAGCAAATGACTCAAATATACTAAAAATAGCAGATTTAATTGCTTGTCTTTTCATAATAGCATATTGAACTCCTACAGTAGCAATTGCAGCTGCTATTCCTATTAATAAATTTTTATTTTCAGCTAAAAATCCTACTAAAGAAGCAAATCCATCAATAATAGGAGAGAAAATAGTACCGATATCTGCTACAATACCTTTAAGTTTTTCCATAGTAGCTGTGAATTTTTCACTAGCTGATTGGGCTTGCATTTGTTGGTATGACTGTTCTCCAAATTTTTCAATAAACTCGTCTTGAGATAAATTTAAAAATTCTTGTTGCATTACCATTTTAGCTAACTCATCACGAGACATACCTAAAGCGTCTGCTGCTGCCTGTTGTTGTATTCTATTACCTGTAGTGAATGCTTCTGTAATTTCAGAATTTTTAGCAATTTCTTCTGAAAGTCCTGCTAAATCATTATCTAATGCTAATTGTCTAGCTTTATCTAAATTAATTTCTTTACCAGTTAGCATTTGAAACTTTAGTTCATTTTCAATTGAGGTTTCAAATTCTAATAATGAACCCGCAATTTTATCTACTCCTTCTAGACTTAAACCTAAAGCTCTAGCTTCAGTAGCAGCTTCAGCTAGTATTTTAGGAGACATTCCTAATGAAACTACAATTGAGGAAGAAGCTGTGGCTATATCATTTAATACTTCTTTTGCTGAAATGGCACTTTTCCTTTGCCTATTAACAGCATTAACAGTTTCTACAGTGCTATCTAAAATACCTTCAGTATCTTCTCCTTGTGTTCTGGCTAATAATGATAATTGAGATGCTTCTTTTACCCCTAAACCTAATTGTTTAGTTAAAGCAGTCATTGTAACTAATGTATCACCCCCAAAATCAGAAATAATACCGGTTTGAGTTGCTAAATCAGTAAATGATTTATTTAAATCTTTAGCAGTAATAAATAATTTATTAGAACTAGCAGCTGTAATAGCTAGGCTGTTTTGAAGTCTATAAGCAGCAAAATAGCTAATTCCTAGATTTTTTTCTAGTTGAGCTATATTATCACTACCTTCTAAGATACCTTTAGCAATAGCTAAAAATATAGCTTCTTGAACTAGTGCTGTTTTTTGTACTTTAGATAAATTACCCTCTAAAAGTTGGGATGCTAGTCCTGATTTATCTAAAGAGATTAAATATTCTTTAGCATTTTGTAATATATTACCACTTAAACCTTTATTAGCTATTTGGGTGGTATTAATATCATTAAGAGTTTCTAAAGAGCTTTCTTGTTGACGTAAAGTTTCTTCTAATAATAAAACTTCTTCTTCATTAAAAGCTACACCAGTTCTTTTAAGACCTTCTATTTTTCTTAAAATAGTATCTCGTTCTTTTTGAACTTTAACTATTTCTTTTTCTATTTCTTTTGAGGCATCTTGACCTTTAAGAATTTTTTGTCTAACTTTTTCTTGACTATCAAGACTTTTATTAGATCTATTTATAGCATTTCCTAAATCTTTTTGAAAGCTTTTTGCTACTTTTTGAGTAGTTTCATTTAAAGCTTCCATTTGAAAACCAATTCCGTCTTCAAGTTGTTTTCCAATCCCTTTAATTTCTCCATCTAAAGCAATTAGTTCTTCTCTTGCAGCTTGTATATCGTCTTTTAGGGCCATAATTTATTTATATGTTATAAATATTATTTATAGCTACTTTTTGTAGGGATTTTTACAGTTCCATCTGAATTTATCATATTAGTAGAATTAGGATTAGAGGATTCTTTAGATTTTTTCATCATTTCTGATTGTTTATCATAATGATCTTTAATCTTAGAATAAGTAAATTTTCTTAACCATAAAGGCATTTCATAAACTATAGGCCAAGAATACCCCCCTTGTCCATAAAAACAAATTTCATGGATTTGAGTTAAAAAATTTAACCTATATTGTTTAGCCGAGGTTGGCGTCAGGCCAAAAAAAGTTAATCCCAATTGGGAGAGAGATTGATTTTGTTGAAGTAGAGGGAAAAAAAGTTAAATCCACGTCTGGTTGAATTTTTGAAATGTGCTCTCTAAATGCTCTAGCATCTCGAGCTAAAAAGGCTTGATCAATAAATTCTCGAATAGTTTTAGATTCTCTATCTCCATTAATAGAAGTAATCATATATTTTAAACGAGTAGTTAATTCTGGAGATTCTTCTTTTTTTAATTTTTTTAATCCTTCTAATTCTCTGTCAATTTTAGCTTCATCACCTTGAGTTAAAAACTTGAATGTAATTTCATTATTTGAGGCTGGGAGTGTAAATGTAAATTCATTTTGACCCTTAGTATATAAAGATTCATCTAAAGGTTTATTATCAATTTCCGATAAATCAACAACTTCTTCTACACCATTATAAGTAAATTTATATTCAGCTCCATATCCTAAAATACGAGCAGCAATCATTACAGCATTTTTATCACCAATAACTAAATCATTATAATCAAATTTAGTTATAATTAAAGATTTTAATAATTTATCTAATACAGTTCCATTTTGGATATAGTTTTGATTAGTAAGGATATCTTCTTCCTTAGCAGTCATATACTTAATTTCAATAGTACCGTTTGATAATGGGTGACCTTCAGGGTATAATAAACCTTTTGAAGGTAATTCGATTGTTTCTGTTGGTAAGTTAAAACTCATATTTTTATTTATAACGTTTATCGTGTATACATATTCAATATAAAAAAGAGCTTGACGTTAGCCAAGCTCTCTTTAAAAATATATTTACTTTTTTTTAGAAGTTCAAGATACAGTAATCTGGTTGAACTGTCATTTGTAAGTTAATAGCAGTATTTTCTGTATCCCAACCGTATTCACCAAAATTAGCTTCAGTAATTAAAGCACCTTTGATAATCCATTCAGAAACGATATCGCCTACAGGACCTAATACGTTAAACGTTAAGTCTTTCTTATAGAAATCTGAGTAACCATCTCTACCGGTTACAGATTCGTGGTGTAAACGAACCCATTCCATTACTGATTGTGCACCTGAAGGTGTAATTGGATCAAATAATGTAAACTGGATAGTACCCCATGTTGATTTACCTTTAACGAAACGTTGAACGTTAATATGGTTTAAAGCCACTGTACCTTGACTTAATGTTACAGCACCTACACCTTTAATTGTGTAAGCTGGGAATCCATCAATATACATGATGAACCTATTCGCTTGTTTTGGCTCAAACGCTGTGAAAAATATTTCGTTAGGATCTAATACTGCCATTGTTATCTATTTTATTCTATTATAAATATTCGTTATTTAAACCTTTACGCTTGAAAAGTAGCTCCCGTTGGTAATACGTTAAAGTCTAAGTAAATGAATTCCGCTGTT
>JAAHTG010002623.1_pt1 | contig 10033 bp, 5 predicted proteins | sample 6116081 | NCBI WGS metagenome assembly JAAHTG01 (sample SAMN13939989, study PRJNA603662) | sponge metagenome | isolation source: marine sponge | host: Mycale hentscheli | place: New Zealand | collected 2005
GCTTCTGATGAAAATGTAGGTTTAAGAAATATAGGTATTAGAGCTGTAGAACAAAGTATAATTAAAATAGCTCAAGACCAAAGAACATTCCACTGGGGATCTAATGATAGAAAACTAATGACTGTTCCTTTTGATGAAAACCCATATTCAGCTTTAGCTTCTTGGTTTAAAACTGATGAAGGCGTTGAAGTTTTTAAAACAATTAAGAAAAAGTTACAATAATATGTGACTATAATTATAGTGAAGGGTCACTTTGGTGGCCCTAATCACTATTAACTAAAATATTAAAATGGCAATAAACGTAAATACTGTATATCAAACCGTTTTATTAATACTTAATAAAGAGCAAAGGGGTTATATGACTCCTTTAGAGTTTAATAAAATAGGTACACAAACTCAACTAGAAATATTTGAAACATATTTTGAGAGTTTAAACCAGCAAATACGTATTCCACAAACAAATACAGATTATGCTGATAGAGTTCTTAATCTTGATGAAAAAATCTCTATATTTAAAACAACAGGTACTCCTACCTATACAGCTCCATCATTTTCTTTACCATCTGAGTCTGGGCTGGCTCAATCTACCGAAACAATTGTTACACAGGCAGGTACTGTAGCTTACACTTTTCAAACCATTACAGCTAATGAATTAAGCGGTGGTACTGTTCAAGTGTTTTTTGATGGAGTACTTCAACCAACAACAGCTTATACTATAAATGGTGTTATAATAACCTTAGCAAACGCTCCTGTTAACGTACCGCCTGTTACTCCAGCTAGCGTTTTTGTAGTTGTTACGTTGGATGATTTTTATAGATTAGGTACAGTAAGTTATCAAGTAGGTGCTTTAAACACACAAGAACTAGAAAGAGTAACAAGATCAGAATTGTATCATTTAAATTCTTCTAAACTTACAAAACCTTCTACTACTTATCCCGTATATCTTTATGAAAATAAAAGATTAACAGTATATCCACAAACTATAACAAGTGGTATTACCGTAGATTATATAAGAAAACCCGCGGATCCTTTATGGAATTTTACATTAGGAACAAGTAATTCATATGTGTATAACCCTAACACATCGATTAATTTTGAGTTACATGATGCAGAGCAAACAGAGTTAATATTAAAAATATTGCTATATGCTGGTGTTGTAGTAAAAAGTCCAGAAATAATAAAAGTTGCATCACAACAAATTCAACAAGAAAACATAAACCAACAAAGATAATAAAATATGTCTACACCTAATGGCGGTTTAATAAATGAAACCAACGCACAATACTACGCTGGATCACAGCAGAAGAACATAATTGCTACAGGCGTAGATCAAACTATAACCTCCACGTTTGATACACTTTTAACTGTTGGTAGTGGTAATTACTCTGATCCTGGAACTAATGGTTATAATATAAATAATTTTAAAATATTCACTAGTCCAGATGCAAGCTTATGGACAGAGCTAACACCTAAATCAACAGACTTTGATGCAACAACTAACGGTTTAAGTCCTGTTGCTAATCCTCAGCTTATAAATATAGTTGCAAACACAAGTATAGTAGGTGGCAGTATTTTTTCATTAGTAAATAAAACAACTGGTTTTGTATATGGTGTTATAACTGCTATAAACGTGGCTAAAACACAATTAACTATAGATAAAGCTTTACCAACAGGTGGATTACCTAATGCTACAGCTTTAAGTGTTAGAAGAATTACTACGTGGACAATGTCTTCACCTAATATAATTTCTGTTCCTCAAAGCTTAACTGCAGGAACTTATTTAAAAATACAAATGAATGAAGCTACCTTGAATGATATGCATGGTAGTTATGAATATACTAGATTGTACGACGTTATAGATAATTTTTTAATAGCTTATGTTGGTGCTGGTAAACTTATACCTAGTGTAAAAAGATCTGACGTTATATTTCATGCTAAAAGAGGATTACAAGAATTTAGTTATGATACTTTAAAAAGTGTTAAATCACAAGAGTTACAAGTTCCAAATAGTTTAAGTATAATTATACCTCAAGATTATGTTAATTATACTAAAATATCTTGGATAGATGAGAAAGGTGTTTTACATCCTATATACCCTACAAATAATTTGAATCAAAGTCCATATCAAACTTTAGCTCAAGATGAATTTGGTAACCCAATACAGGATAGTAATTTTGAAAACACTGAAACCACATCTCCAATGAATACCGCGTGGAATTCTAATAATCCTAGAAATATAAGTGGTGCATTTAAAAATGAATTAGCCGAAAATGCTGATGTATTAGACAGGCTTTACTATGACGGTGCGTTAGGTCAAAGATATGGTTTAGAACCGCAAACAAGTCAAAAAAATGGTTGGTTTAAAATAAACGAAAGAAATGGTACGTTTGGTTTTACAAGTAATTTAAAAAATAAAAGTATATTGCTTGAATATATATCAGACGGCAATGCTTATGATTTAGATGCAAGGATACCTAAGCTAGCAGAAGAAGCTTTATATGCTCATATTATATATGCAATTTTATCAGTTAGTGTAGGTATACAAGAATATATAGTAAGAAGATTTAAACAAGAAAGAAGTGCTAAATTAAGAAATGCTAAAATAAGGTTATCAAACATTAAACTTGATCAAATAATTCAAGTTATGAGAGGTAAATCAAAATGGATTAAATAACAAACATGGCAGAAGTTAAAAATAGTTTTCTAAGATCCAAGATGAATAAAGACTTGGACGATAGACTTATTCCTAACGGTGAGTATAGAGATGCAACAAACATATCTGTAGGTAAATCAGAAAATGATGATATAGGTGCTTTAGAAACTGTATTAGGAAATACTATAATTCCTGCTACTGTGTTTTCAAGTTTTTCAAACTTAGAAATAATTGGTAACTTAGTCGATAAAAGTAATAACACTGTTTATGTTTTTGCTACAGATTACACTGATAATAATGCGACTTTTACAAGACCAGCTTCTAATTCAGGTAAAAAATGTATAATATATTCTTGGAGCAATAAAACACCTGGTACTATTACTACATTAATAGATGATTTATTTCTTAATTTTTCTACAACAAACCCTATTCAAGCTACTTTAATTGAAGATCTTTTGTTTTTTACAGACAATAGAAATCAACCTAGAAAAATATCTGTAGATAAAGGTGCTGGTTATTATACTGGTGAAGATCAAATTAGTGTTGCAAAATATAATCCTTATCAAACTATAAGTTTAGTTAAAAAAGAAACAGGAATAGTTAGTGCTATTACTTCTTCTACTGTATTTACTTTGTCAACTGCTAATTCTAATATTAAGGTTGGTATGTCTGTAGTAAGTTCTAGTAAAACTGGAAATCCAAAAATACAAGGTGATGAATTTATAACTGTTACTGATGTAAATGGAGCTATAATAACTATATCTTCTGGACCAAGTAGCGGAGCTAATAACCCTGCTGTTGATGATAACTTTGTTTTTTTAACATCAACAATGACTAATAAAAGCGCTGAGCCTAATTGGCCTGGTGATCCTGATTATTTAGAAAGTAAATTTGTAAGATTTAGCTATAGGTTTAGATTTGATGACGGTGAATACTCTTTAATGGCACCTTTTACACAAATAGCCTATATACCTAAACAACAAGGTTATTTTTTTAATGGTGATGAGGATGCTGCTTTTAGAAGTACAGTTTTACAGTGGATGGAAAACAACGTAGACAATGTAGAGCTTTTAATACCTCTACCTGATAATGCGTCGTCTCTACTAACTTCGTATAAAATTCAGTCTATGGATGTTTTATACAAAGAATCAGATGCTTTAGTTGTAAAAGTTTTAGAAACATTATCAATATCAGATATAAATAATAAATCTGTAAACAACACGTGTATTTATAATTATCAATCAAGAAAACCTTATAAAACACTAACTCAAGATCAAACAGTTAGAGTTTATGATAAAGTTCCAGTAAGAGCTTTAGCTCAAGAAACTGCCGGTAATAGAATAATATACGGAAATTTTCACGATGTATATACTCCTCCATCTAATATAGACTATACAGTTAGATCTATAGAAAAAACTACAATAACATCTGATAGCTGGGTTGAATACCCTAACCACTCGTTAAAACAAAATAGAAATTACCAAGTTGGTTTTGTGTTGGCAGATAAATATGGTAGACAATCTTCTGTTATATTATCTCCAGTTACATTAACATCAACTAATCAAGAATTAGGTTCTACTATTTTTTCACCATACTATAGAGCTGCAGATAATTTAAATATTAAAAATTGGTTTGGTGACACGCTACAAGTGGTTGTTAACGAGCCAGGTATACAATCAAATCAAGCTGGTGATAGTCAACCTAATTTTTCTACAGGAGAACCTGGTCTTTACGCTATAAGAACAGGCACAGGTAAAGGCTTTATGATTTCTGATACTGCTGGTGATGAGGCTACTATTATAGGTAACGTTTATCAGTTTAAATTAAGTGGTTCAGCTGGTATTAATAATGTAATACCTGAAATAACTAATTATTTAAGAGGAGAGTTTACTGATTATGTTTATGTTAGCAATGTCCAACCAAACACACCTTCAGCTGGAATATATAGAGTCACTACAACAGGACAAATAAACAGTTCTTATTTAAATAATTTTCAAAATGCTTCTGATATAAAATGGGCTTATAATATAAATCCTACAGGTTGGTATTCATATAAAGTTGTTGTTAAGCAAACTCAACAAGATTATTATAACGTATACTTACCAGGTATATTAAACGGTTATCCTGATCAAACAGGTGCAACAGCAACACCAATTGTACCTTTTCCTACTGGTGAAGATGATAAAACTGCTAATATTGTTTTAATAAATGATAACATAAATAAGGTTCCTAGAGATTTATCTGAGGTTGGACCTGATCAAAAACAATTTAGAAGTTCAGTTCAATTATTTGGTAGAGTTACAAACGTGTTAACAGCTAGTACACCGCCAGCCGCAACAGATACGCAAAACAATATACAATATTATCCAGGTATATCTACAGATACAGCTATAAGCATTGCTACAAGTAACGATTCAAATATGGAATTTGATAATCTAAGTACAGAAGGTCAAGCTAATTTATACCAAATAGATAGTAAGCCTTTAATAGCTAGGCTTGCAACATCAAGTTCAATAGGTGTTACATCAACAACAAGTGTCAACACTAACATGGCTCCTTTTTTAGCTATATATGAAACAGAACCTGATGAGTCTTTGTTAGATATATTTTGGGAAACTGCAACTGTAGGTATGATTTCTGATTTAAATGAAGATGTGTCAACTGGTTTTGAAGGACCAACTAGTTTTAACTTTGATTTTTCAAGTTTTCAAGAAAACGTAGCACCTGGTAGTGCTATAACAGATTTAGTTTGGCCAACAACAAATGAAGGTGGGGTTTTTGATTTAAACAACCCTAGCACAGCAACAATGAGTGTTACAGATGGTAGCGACAATGTAGTTAATTATTTTACACTTTATCAAGAATTAGCCGCTGGAGCTGATCAATATAAATATCAAATTAAAACTGCATCAAACAAATTTTTTACTTATAAAAATAATTCTGCTGTTTTAGATGATTATACTTTTGCAATAACAGTAACTCCCACTGCAACTCCAGCTAATGCCAACACTATTTCTATAAGTGGTACTTTAATAAATAAAGACCCTTTATTTGATCCAGCATTAAGTTTGATAACAAAAACTGTAGATCAAACTGTTATATCACCAAAACTTACTGCATTTAATGGAACTAACGCTAGTAATAATACAGCTGAAAAAGAAAGTGAATTAGAGTGGACCATAACTGCAGGAAACCCTACTAATACTGTTAATGGCCAACCTGCTTTTCAATTAAATGCTACAACCGGTGAATTAACACAAACACCTAATAATACACCTAACGGATTATACAATTTAACTATAACACTAAAAGACGCTGTTTCAAGTGGTACTCAAGGCGCTGGAGGAAGAACTATAACAGGTAGTCAATCAATAAGAATTGGGCCTACACCTACTAACTCAGGTGTTGCTTCATTTTGTAAAGACAGGGTTAATGACGCAAGTGCGCAATATCCTAACCAAGCAAGTATAGCACCATATCAATCTGCTGGCGGTAGTATAACTGCTGTTTGGTATCTATCAAACAATACATCAAGTGGAACAACTAGAGAAACTTATTTAAAAGGTACAGGTTGGCCATCAGGTTGTGAACCAACAAACGCATCAACTGGTGCGTACACAAATTCAACATACACTGATTGCTATACAATACATAGATTAGGTAATGCTTTAACACAAGGTACTGTTGCTTTATCTATGAATATGCAGTTAAATTATACTTCAGGAGTAAACCCACCTAGCGGAATAGAAGGAACAATCGATAGTTGGAGAGTTTATCATAGAACTAACAACACTCAAGCTTGGGCTGTTATAGCAGATATTAACAACCACACTATAAGAGCTGCTGGTATACAAAGAGGTGCAGGTCAAGCCGTAAGATTACAAACTTTTTCTCAAACAGATAGTTATTATTTACAATATGTAATGGCTTACAATACACCTGGTGAATATTTAATAGTTGCTAAAGATATGACAACTACTATATCACAAACTGCAGATCAAGCTTTAATAGCTTATTGTAACTCTAGTGATTTAAATTATGCATCGTGTGTTATAGATGACGGTACAAATGTTTCACCATCAGCTACAACATATCAATATGGTATGAGTGGAACTTCTAGCACGGGCAACACTTGTAGTTTTGGTACTAATACAGCTTATTCAAATGTACCTTATGGTCAATATGTTAATCAGTTTTTCCAAACTAGTTCTTTAACAAACCCGTATAACTTTACCACAGATGCAACAGATGGTAATGGTGTAACTCATACAAACTATTTATCATATAGAATGAAACAAGCAAGCCCTTATAATGAAGGTGGTGTTAATTACAAGTACTCTTTTAGTGCTAGATTTACCACAGGTACTGGATTAGCTGGAAAAGTTTATAACCCACCAAGCTGGGGTACTGATTCTTATATTTATAATTGTGGTAATTTAGCCAATGCTCAATCTCAGAAGAATGCTTTAGCTTTAACATTTCCTTACACTGTAGACACAACTACTATAAGTTAGTAATATTAATTAAAAATGAGTGATAATAAATTATGGCAGCTACATTAGAAGTTAAATACTTTAACACATTCTGGTTAAAAAAGATCAAGAGTATTACTGATGTAAAGACTACAAACGTTGGTGCTACAAACACAGCTGTTGATACAACTATTATATTAATACCAGCTAATACTATTGGTATAGGAGCTGGTCAAACGGTTACTAACAATACTAACACAACTGGGTTTTCATCTGGTATAGTTACTGTTACAGCTAGAGATGGTGCTACGGTTACAGTTAGCACCCCTGTTTTATCTACAACTACCAACGCTAATTCAGCTTCAACAGGAACTACATTAACTTTAACAGCAGCTAACCAAAGTGTTATTGCTGGAATGAAAGTTACTGGAACAGGTGTTGCTGCTAATACTTATATAGAATCTGTTACTAATGCTGGATTAGTTTACGTGTTAAACCAAGCTGCTAATTTAGCTTTAAATGCTTCGCTTACATATACATCTAGTATTAATATTACAGCTAGCGATAGTTTAACATTTACCGGTAGAGCAGCTGGTCCTAACATACCTGGTGGTTATGTAAATGACAATGCAACTTCTTGGTATGAAGAAGAATCAAGAATAAGAGGAGGTTATAATAATACATCGGTAGACTTTGGCGTAAAAGCTTATTTAGTTGAAGACACTTCTGCTCAGCAAAATAGAATAAGTACATTAATATATTCAGGTATTTTTAATTCTAGAACAGGTATAAATAACACTAATCAATTTTCTGTAGGAAAAGACATAACTAGATCTGCAGATCCAGCAAACGGTTCTATACAAAGATTATATGCTGAAGACACTAACTTAATTATATTTCAAGAAGATAAAGTTAGTAGAGCTTTAATAGATAAAGATGCTATATATTCAGCTGAAGGAAATGCATCTATAACATCTACACAGTTAGTTATAGGTCAAATTGTTGCTTATGGTGGTGAATATGGTATTAGTACTAATCCAGAAAGTTTTGCTGTATATGGTTATAGAAAATACTTTACAGATAAAAAAAGAGGTTGTGTATTAAGATTATCAAAAGACGGTATAACAGAAATATCTTCTTATGGTATGCATGACTTTTTTAGAGATCAATTATCTGCTATAGGCGATTTAAAATTAATTGGATCATGGGATAATCACGCAAAAAATTATATATTATCAATACAAGGTTCAGAATATAAAACTTTAGTATTTGATGAAGGCGTAAAAGGTTGGACATCATTTTTAAGTTTTAAACCTACAAGAGCATTTAGTTTAAACAATTTATATTACACTTTTAACAGTGGTAAACTGTACCAACAACACTTAGGTAACTATGCTAATTTTTATGGAACAACATATCAATCAGATGTTACTGTAGTTTTAAATTCTCAACCATCTGTTGTTAAAGTTTTTCAAACTGTAAACTATGAAGGAGGTCCTGGTTGGGAACTAGATAGCTTTATAGGCAGCTCTAGTGATTCATCTTTACCAATAGGTGTATACCAACCACAAACAACTTTAGTAGGTTTAGAAGGAGCTTTGTTTTCTAACAATTTTAAGAAAAAAGAAAACAAGTTTTTTGCAAACCTTATAAACGCTTCAAATCCAGCTCAAGGAGAGATTATATTTGGCAACTCTGTTAGTGGTGTTAAAGGTTTCTTTTCAACTGTTAAGTTAAAAATATCTGCAACAACACAGTTTGATACATCAGCAATTAAAAAAGAATTATTTTCTATAGCTTCAAACGTTGTAGAATCATCATATTAAATTAAATTAAATGAAAGAATTAATACCTAGTGAAGGGGTTGAGTTTTTAGAAATTGTAAACAAAGAAAGAGGATTATTGTGGGAAAAAATTGAACTAATAAGAGAAGAGTTTTTAAAAACTAAACAAGCAATTAATCATCATACACCTGAGTGGGAGCAAGCGTATCCATTAAAACATCATATTGAAGGTGGTTTATATACGAGGGAAATATTTATGCCTAAAAATAATATTTGCATTAGTTTTATACATAAACAAGATCACCCTTCTTTTTTACTTAAAGGTGAAGTTTCTGTAATATTAGATAACGCAGAAATAAAAAGATTAAAAGCGCCTTGTAAAATATTTACAAAAGCGGGTACTCAAAGAATGTTTTTTATACACGAAGATACAACTTGGGTGTGTGTTTATAAAACAGATCAAGAAAATATTAAAGATATTGAAAAAGATATATATACTTTAAATTATAAAGAATTAGATAATAAAATAATAAATAATTACAAACAATTATGGCAGGAGTAGCAACAGGTTTAAGTGCGGGAGCAATCGCAGCTATAGGTGGTACATTGATTACTGGTATAGGTGCGCTATTTGGTGGTAGTTCTAAAAGAAGAGAGGCTTATTTTGCAAGACTTAGAAGAGATGAACTAACTAAAGAGTTAAACATACTTGAAAACAAAAGACAAACTATTACAAATCCTTATGCTGGCGTTAAAGACTTGTCTAGTATGGCTAAAGATTTAAGTAGTATGGTTTCAAACCCTTATGCTAATTTAGGTGTTGCAACTAAAGCTGCTAATATACAAATAGAGCAAACAGATATAGCTTTAGCTAACACACTAGATACGTTAAGAGCTACTGGCGCTAGTGCTGGTGGCGCAACTGCTTTGGCACAAGCTGCGTTACAAAGTAAAAAAGGTGTTGCGGCTAATTTAGAACAACAAGAGGCTCAAAACGATAAGTTAAGGGCTCAAGGTGAATCTAAACTAGAAATGTTAAAAATGCAAGAAGCACAAAGATTACAAACCGTAGGAATGTCAGAGGCACAAAGAGTTCAACAAGCTGGTGTTGCTGGTGAGCAATT
>JAAHTG010002624.1_pt1 | contig 10033 bp, 9 predicted proteins | sample 6116081 | NCBI WGS metagenome assembly JAAHTG01 (sample SAMN13939989, study PRJNA603662) | sponge metagenome | isolation source: marine sponge | host: Mycale hentscheli | place: New Zealand | collected 2005
TAGGGGTATATTCTATCTTGTTTTAAGTTCTAATTGATGACACGCCCTAGTTTTCAAAATAGATGAGATTTATCTAAATTTAGCCAAAATGAATAGAATACCTAAACTAATCCAATTCTAAATGTCCCACAACCATTGCAGTAAAAGCAAAAGCAACAACTAAAGGCATAGGAGAATGAAAAAAATAACTAGAAAATACACTCATCAGACTGATGATTATAGCAATAAACATCCATGTTTTCTCTTGGTCAGTCAGTCCTTTACTGGCTTTTATTTCCATCAAAATCTCTTTTGATATTGGCAAAGGCATAACTGCATGAGGAGGAAATCCCCAATAATCTTGACTTTCTAAAAACAAATCACTCCAATTATTATTATCACACCACTCTTGAATCCAATCATCAGAAAAATGTTTCATTCGTTATCTAAATAATCACTATTTGTTCAGGTTATCAAATCTTTTTTGTAAGTAATCTTATTTGTTTATTAAATGTAATATTTATAATTTTCATAAATCAATCTGTTTTGCGATGTTACTTTAATTAAAGATTTCAGAATTTATTTAAATATAGAGATCAGATTTCTCATCAGTTACACATTTTATCTTTTTTAACTAAATTATTGGCTCTAAAATTTATAATGGACATTATCAAATAAGCAACAGAATTAGAGTCAGTCATTGTGAATCAACCCAGTCGCAAATCCGAAAATATTCTCATTGAGGCATCAGATAATAAAACTTCTATAGAACGTTTAGAAGAAATTTATCAAAATTATCAGCCTAAAAAAATTAAAAGAGCTTTAGCCCGTAATCCTAATACACCTTTACATATATTAATCTCATTAAGCGAACATTTTCCTGCTCCATTTTTAGAAAATCCTATTTTAGATTCATCTTTATTAAGTGATAATAATTTTTTATTACAAATACCAAAAACAGCTCTGATTAATATTTTAAAAGTTGCTGAATCTCCTCCAGAATTTGTTTTATTTGCTTTAAATAATTATCCAGAAACAGATATTTTAACCACAGTGATTACCCATCATAATTCACTCTGGAATGAATGGATTAAAAATAATGGAAATTTGAGTGGAGCAGATTTCACTGGTGCAGATTTCACTGGTGTCTCTTTTATTCATGGTAATTTAAGTGGTGCATCTTTGAATAAGAGTAAATTAAATGGTGCTTATTTAATTCAAGCTAAATTAAATGGTGCGTCTTTAACTGATGCTGATTTGAGTAGTGCTTATTTGATTGATGCTTCTTTAATTAATGCTAAGTTGATTAATACCAATTTGAAAAATATTAATTTAATGGGTGCTGATTTACGCAATGCTGATTTACGCAATGCTGATTTACGCAATGCTAATTTAGAAAATGCTAATTTAAGGGATGCTAATTTGACCAACGCAAATCTAAAGGGGGCTAATTTACAAGGAGTAAAAATAAATGATAATACAAAAATAGATAATATTGCTAAGTTAAAACTGTGAAAAAAATGCGATCGTCAATATTTTATTCTTAGTTATATTTCTAATCTATATTGATCATTGTTGATCAAATAGTTGAATTATTGATAAATATAAATAGAAAATCAGTTAATTATAGATATAAAGAAAAAGAGGTAAAATATCATAGACATAAAATTAGTTAGAAGGTTTTAGATGGATACATTATCAGCAATCAAAGAAAGAAGATCAATCAAACATTATGATGCGAATCATCAAATGACAGAAACAGAAATTAATACTTTGATGGAATATACTCTTCTTTCTCCAACCTCTTTTAATATGCAAAATTGGCGGTTTTTGGTAGTAAAAGATCAACAGATTAAAGACAAGTTGAAAGCAGCTTCTTTTAATCAATCTCAAGTTTCCGATGCTTCGATTGTCGTTTTAATTTGTGGTGACTTAAATGCTTGGGCAAAAGAACCTGCTAGATATTGGCGTAATGCTCCAGAAGCGGTTCAAAATCAAATTGTACCAATGATTGGTGGTTTTTACGGAAAAAATGAACAATTGCAAAGAGATGAAGCAATGCGTTCGGCTGGGATTGCAGGACAGACTATTATGTTAGCCGCTAAAGCGATGGGCTATGACAGTTGTCCGATGATTGGTTTTAATCCCCAGCAAGTTGCCCAAATTGTCAATCTACCTGAAGATTGTGTTTTAGGTTTTATGGTTGTTGTTGGTAAGGCTACTGAATCGGCAAAAGAACGTTCTGGACAATTAGATATATCTGAGGTTGTTTTTTATGATCAATTTTAGTTTTTAGGCTACTTTTTAGAGATATTATATTTAATGTCTCTAAAATTAAATTATGACTGATCGAATATATTATTTTAAATACAAAATATATTTTAATTTATGCAGAAAAAACAGTCTTGGTTAACAGAAATTTGTAAGGATAAGAATTTTCTCAAAATCATCCATATTACTGAAAATTTAGTTTCTAAAATATTATCGAGCGCACTTATTATCGTTATATTTGTTTCTATTTTTGATTTAATTATAGTTTTATGGAATGATTTATTTTCCAGAGAACCTAATGGATTTTTTAATATCACTTTAATCGAAATTTTTGGTTTTTTCTTAAATATTTTAATTGCTCTGGAACTACTAGAAAATATCACTGTTTATCTCAAAAAACATGTAGTTCAACTTGAATTGGTTCTAACGACAGCTTTAATAGCAATTGCCAGAAAAATAATTATTTTTGATACTAGTAAATTTGACAAAATTGATTTAATGGCTTTGGGTTTTGCAACTCTTTGTTTAGCTGGAGGCTACTGGTTAGTTCATTACACTCATCATTATAGAAGAAAATAAAATTAACAATTAACAATTAACAATTAATAATTGGTGCGTTAAAATACGATAACGCACCTTTATTGTGAAAATAGAAAAAAAAGTATACCGCACCTATACCTCCCAATACTTCTCGTTTAAGCACTAAACAGAGTTGAAAACTGCAAAATTAGATTTTTGGGTTTTAACTGAAGATTGTCGATGAATCGGTTTTTTGTTCGGAAATTTAGAACGAGTTTTCTTCACCACTCTGGGATTATTCCTATCTTGTCTGGCAGGAATTTTTTGTGCGAGAATATCTTGAATCAATGGGTACGACCTGATTTTGATGTTTAAATAAAAGACATAAATCCTTTGTTTTACAAGGTATTGATCAATTTATTAAATAAGACAATACTTTAGCTGATTTTATGTATCAACAGTCTCTAAAAGCCTTTTACATATTGAATTACAGTCCTCAATGTATCGTATAAAGGTCGCACCCGAATCAATTGCGAAAAAAAGTGGGCATTTTCGATTCCTTTTTTTCTTTCCTCATTAATCAATCAGGAACAAATACCCACCTTACTATTCAACTGAGTTTTGGTACGATGAATTATCAATTTTCCTAGTAACTAATATTTGTTATCCAAAACAAACGTTAAACCCCTTACAGCCTATCTTAAGAAAAGCATTATTGTCACTCCTGAAGGTATAATTTTCTTAAAATTCGAGTTAATAGTTCTTTTATGGCAAGGGTAAAACTAAATCAAATCGCTCGTACTTTTAATCAAGTCAAAGTAATTTCTGATATAAGTTTTGAAGTACCATTGGGTGAGTTTTGGGTTTTAGTAGGTCCTTCAGGTTGTGGTAAATCGACTATCTTGAGGATAATTGCGGGTTTGGAATCAGCACAAGAGGGTCGTATTTATTTTGATAACATCTTGATGAATGATATACCTGCTCGCGATCGAGATGTGGCGATGGTATTTCAAAATTATGCTTTGTATCCTCACATGTCCGTTGCGGAAAATTTGGGTTTTGGTTTGAAAATGCGTGGCGATAAAAAAGCGATCATTGAACAAAAAGTAGAATCAGTGGCCCAAATGCTTGAGCTTGATCATTTATTAGATCGTCAACCCAAAGCTTTATCTGGTGGACAACAACAGCGAGTGGCTTTAGGTAGAGCAATTATTCGTCAACCTAAAGTGTTTTTGTTAGATGAACCGTTGTCTAATTTAGATGCTAAATTAAGAGACCAAACCCGTACCGAATTAAAGAAATTACATAGTAAGGTGGGCATTACGACGATTTATGTGACTCACGATCAAGTTGAAGCAATGACTTTAGGCGATCGCATTGTTATTTTAGATCAAGGTCAAATTCAACAAATAGGCACACCAGCAGAAGTTTACCATAATCCAGCAAATCCTATGGTGGCAACTTTTTTAGGTACTCCACCGATGAATATTATTCCCGTTAGTTATCATAATGATCGTTTTTGGATTAATGAACAATTGTCGATCGAAATACCAACGGAATTTAATCAAAAAATTGATTCTCAAAATGGACAAGGCTGGGATTTAGGAATTCGCCCTGAGCATATTAACTTAGTGAATAATGATTCCAAGAAGAAAAATCATGATGATGATAATATAATTTTAGCCTCTGTGGATATCATTGAACCTCTGGGAAAAGAAATTTTAATTACTGTCATAATTATCGATTCAGAATTTAGTCTTAATTTACTAATACCCTCACAGTGGCAAGGAAAAAGAAAAGACATAATTAAACTTCAATTAGATTTAAAGCAACTATGTCTGTTTGAACCTATGACAGGAGAAAGAATTATCTGAGGGAATTTTTGAAAATGAAAATACCAATTATTAAAGACAAGGTAATAGGTAGTAGGTTTTGATTATTTTTAACAAAACTGGTACTTTTTTTATAGAAATATTCTGAGTTCAAAGTTCAGAGTTCTACCAAAGTTTTTGCCACCAAGGACGATTATCACTAGGGCGTGTCATCAATTAAGGAATGAGGATTTAATTATTGAGTAAAGTTATGTAGATTTTGGTCGGGCTACATAATTCCATTGAGGGAGATATTCATCAAAAAGGATCTTCATATTTTGTTTGAAGTCTTGAGCTACTGTTTTTCCTGTTTCATAGACTTTATCAATTATAGAGGAAAATACTTTTAATCCTGAACGAGTTTTTGCTTTTGCCATTAACTTTTTTACCGTTTCATGACTATCAAAAATTACTCCTGTACAAGCACGGGTAATATGAGGAAATAAGCGATGTTCAATGGGGTTATATTTGGAAGTATAAGGAGGATAATGAGCAATTCTGATTTCGATTCCTAATTCTGGAGATAGTTTCCACAATGCCTCTTTAAATAAGTAGGAACGAGAACTGTTACTTCCTCCTCCATCACATAAAATTAAAATAGAAGTGGCAAACGGGTAAAGTCTCGAGTTACTTTTTCACGGAAAGGATGACGAATAACATAGCGTCCTTGAAAAAGTTGTTGATTACTCGTATTTTGGAATTTCAAGTCTTCAGGAAAATTACGACGATCGTATCTAACGTGTAATCTGGTAATAAATAGATTATTACGAGGTCTGATCATATTATTAGAAGGAGAATTGGACCAAAAAACTCCCGCATCTTTTAACTCTTGAGGGTTAAGAGGTTGAGCAGAACAAGGATCGCAGTTTGCCATATTCCATGCGTATTCTACAAAAGCAACTTTTTTACCTTCTCTTTCATAGCTACGGCGAAACATAGATTTATAAAAATCAGCAAATTCTCCTTTGACATGTTCTGGAACATCTACATTAGAAGGAACTTTAACTGTTCGATAATTAGTTAACTCCACTTGTCCTTCAGGAGAGATTAAATAAACAATCAAGTCTTGCTCTTTTTTGCTGTTAATCATCCCTAAGCGTATGGGCAACATAAATTTTGGTGATTCGTAAGCAATCATTAAAGGGCGTAGAGATTGATATTGTGATTTGTTTAATTCTTGTAAGTTGACTTTGGCAACAAAAAACCTCATTTGCTGACGAATATATGGCTGAAGTAATTCCTTAGCACCTCGAGGAATATTGTAGCCGTTACTTATCAACCATCTTTCTAGACCATCGGATTCTTTGGCTTTTAAAATGACAATGTCATATTCACCTTTGGTAAATCGACTTTCTACAGTTACACCGAAAGATTTTCTTTGTCTAGCAGAACCTTGATTTGCTCTGTCGGCACTAGTTGCACTAGGTACCATTTGTTCCATCATCATCACTGGCTGACAAGGATCATTGTCAAAATATTCTACTAGTCTAGGGGCGCTAAATGCGTCTAGTCTTTGGATAATGTTAGGATTACCGACATTAACTTGATCTTCTGTTACTGGAACTGGTACAGGTACAACTAAGGCAAAATCTTTGGCTTCTCCTTGGTAATCGTTTGCCATAGTCAAGACGGTGCGATCGCCTTTACGAGCTATAATTACTTGGGAAGCTTGATTGTATAAATTACTATCTGCTTTGGCTACATAAAAGCCACAAAAAGCCAACGCCGAAGATGGAAAACAGCATAAAACTATTAAAAATACGGTAATTATTTTCCATATTTTAGATATTCGTTTGGACATTTTTTTATCCTCTTGATAATTCGATTTTGTTTAAACTACTAATTCTGATGGTGCTAAATTATGCCAACGGAAACGAGTATCTTTCCAAATTAAATCGAGCATCGTTGTTAGAGGTGAAATAATAAAAAAAGCATAATATTCAATCACACACAATATAGCTAAACTCAGAACTTATGAAGTTATAACTGTAGGCTAAAATGCTTATTTAATAATAGTTTCAAGCAAAATATTTGCTACTTCATTTATCATAAGAAAAGCTCTCATCACTATTGGTTAACAACAGTGACTATTGAGTGACATTGATTTGAAAATCGACTGTTGGTATCTATGTTATGTTCCTGAGAATATTGTTGCCATGATGATACAATCAATCAAATCCTTTATATACAAGTAACAGAAGAATTTTTTACTGTAACAATTCTTTACGTTTCTTAAGGAGATAACCCATTGTCGATTATGCTTATTAATGTAGAAAAAAGTTTATAAAATTAAACTATAAACAGGGAGGTAAACCCTTTTGACTATTCCTCTTCTTAATTATGCTCCTAGTACTCAAAATAGTCGTGTAAGTGGCTATGATGTGGGCGGGGACGAACAAGCTAAGATTTTTGATGCAGAAAATCTTTATAGTCCATCTGATATGGATCTATTGATTGAAGCTGCATACCGTCAAATCTTCTTTCATGCCTTTAAAGCAGATCGTGAACCGTTTTTAGAATCTCAATTACGTAACGGACAAATTACTGTACGTGATTTCATTAGAGGTTTATTATTATCAGAAACATTTAACAATAGTTTTTACCAAAAAAATAGCAATTATCGCTATGTAGAGCAATGCGTTCAAAGAATTTTGGGACGTGATGTTTATAGTGAAAAAGAAAAAATTGCTTGGTCTATTGTTGTTGCGACTAAAGGTAGACAAGGTTTTGTTGACGAATTATTAAATTCTGATGAATATCTTGATAGTTTTGGTTACGATATCGTACCTTATCAACGTCGTCGTAATTTGGCTTCTAGAGAACAAGGAGAAATTCCTTTCAATATCAAGTCTCCTCGTTACGATGGTTACTATCGTGGCATTCTTGGATTCCCTCAAGTTGTTTGGCAAAATCAAATTCGCCGCTTTACTCCTCAGGAGACAAAAGTAGGGGAAGGAAATCCTTCTTTGTTCTTAAACATGGCACGCAATATAAAATCTCCCGTAAATCCAGCCCCTCGTGTGTCTGCATTCAAAGTTGATTTAAGTCAAGTACCTTATCGTTAAGGAATCAACTTTTACGTTCTTAATTTTTAATTTTTAATTGGATATGTCCCCTTTTCATTTTTGTGAGAGGGGATTAATTTTTTGTGTAATCATTAATATTGTGCAAAAAAGTTTCTCTTCATCTTGGGAGATTTCCCTGAAAAAAATACCCTAATTATGTCCCTTAAATCACCCAAATTTGAGGCATTTATCTTTAAAACCTGATATTGTCAATTCCAGAAATGCCACTACTTGGTGGATTCAAGTTACTTTTGTTATAATGAATACAATTTTTATACCATTACTTAAAGTAAGATTTCAAATTCTTAGTCTTACATACTAAAAATTCTTCATTATATTTTCTTTGAAAGCTGAAAAATAGAGGAGTATTCTTTTTTGAAATGAAAAAGTTAGTTATTTTCAGGCAATAAATATAATAAGCAAAAGAATGATGAAAAAAACACAAATTTCTTTGGCAGGATACCATATTTTAAAGATAGTTGAGCAAACTTCTCAAGTTACTATATATAAAGCAATATCAAAGAAAGATCAACAACCTGTAATCATAAAATTATGGGAAGGGAAATGTGTTAAAAATTTCCAATTCTTAAGATTATATTATCAATATTCGATCGCTAAAAATCTTCATTTTTCTGGTATTTTTTCTCCTCTGAATTTACATTTTTCAGAAAATAAACTAGCTCTAATTTTGCCTGATGAAGGATTAATTTCCTTAGAGCAATTTTGGCAGGAAAAAAATACTAGTAATCCTTTAGAATCTTTTTTATCGATTGCGATTCAATTAACGAAAACTCTTCACGATTTACATGGGCAAAAAATTGTTCATAAAAATATTAACCCTTCCAATATTCTGATTGAACCTGAGACTAGACAGATTAAGCTGACAAATTTACATATCGCCTCAAAACTACTAAAAGAGTATACTCCGCTCAAAGCACCACAAATGTTAGAAGGGGATTTAGCTTATCTTTCTCCTGAACAAACAGGAAGAATGAATAGAAAAGTTGATTATCGTAGTGATTTTTATTCTCTAGGGGTCACTTTTTATCAATTGTTAACCCGATTGTTACCTTTTACTAGTAATGATTCTACAGAATTAATTTATGGTCATCTAGTCGAACAACCTTTGACTCCCCATCAGATTAATAATAACGTTCCTGAAATTATTAGTGACATTGTGATGAAGTTGATGGCAAAAAATCCTAAGCAAAGATATCAAGATGCTTTAGGATTAAAGTATGATTTGGAACAAGTCGAAGCAATGAGGAAAACATCATCCCATCAAATAGTGAATTTTAAACTGGCAGAAAAAGATCAAAGCGATCGCTTTTTAATCTCAGAAAAAGTCTATGATAGAGAAGAACAGACAGAAGCATTATTAGAATCATTGGCAAGGGTGGCCGAAGTTTCCTTCATAAAATTGCCAGCCCATCAACAAAAGAATAATTACCTGCTAACGAGTCCTGTAATGGAAGTAATGTTAGTAAAAGGCAGTGCAGGTGTTGGTAAAACAACCTTAATTCATGAAATTCATAAAGCTATTTTGAGAGAAAAAGGCTATTTTGTGACGGGTAAATATGAGCAAAATAAACAACATATTCCTTTGGGTAGCTTAATCGCCGCATTTCAAAATCTGATTAGTCAACTTACTGTTGAAAGTGAGGTAAAAAAACTAATTTGGAAAAATCAACTCTTAGAAGCATTCTCAGGTAATGGACAAGTATTGATCGACATTTTACCCCAATTACAAGATATTATTGGCAAGCAATTACCTGTTGCACAGTTGACAGATTTACCATCGAAAAATCGTCTTTACATTCTTTGGAAAAACCTGATTCAAGTTATTGCGACAAATCAACATCCTTTGGTAATTTTTTTAGATGATTTGCAATGGATAGATTCTGCATCATTAGAATTTTTAACTTTTTTAATCAGCGATCGCCCATGGTGTAATCTATTCTTAATAGGAGCTTATCGAGATGATGAAATCTCAGAAAATCATCCTTTAATGTTAGGTATTCAACAGATGAGAAAATCTCAGATAAGCATTAACGAGATTATGATAAAGCCTCTTTGCGAATCATCTGTAAATGATCTCGTTGCTGATACTTTAAACGGCTCAAATAAAACGACTCTATCTTTAAGTCAATTAATTTATCAAAAAACCGCAGGTAATCCTTTATTTATTAAAGAATTGCTCACATATTTTTACGAAGAAGAAATTATTAAATTTGATTATTCAGGCAAAGAATGGATAGCAAATATCTCTGCTATTATTGACATCCTCCCAGCGTCGGAGACGCGGGATTCCTAAGAAATCTAGAGGTT
>JAAHTG010002625.1_pt1 | contig 10030 bp, 3 predicted proteins | sample 6116081 | NCBI WGS metagenome assembly JAAHTG01 (sample SAMN13939989, study PRJNA603662) | sponge metagenome | isolation source: marine sponge | host: Mycale hentscheli | place: New Zealand | collected 2005
TGGTCATTGATATGATTAATCCGGCTGCTATGATTAAGTATGGGGCACAAGCTAAAAGAGATTATGATAATGAAGAATATTTAAATTCAGCTTTTAACACATTAGGTGCGCTACCTATTGTACCTGCTGTACTTTCTAAAGGAAAAAAAGCATTAACGACTAAAGCCATTGCTGCTATAGATGATGCTGTTAAAAATACATATAAATATAACCCATTAGCATATAATAACATAGATTCTAAACTTCCTGAAATTTTACAACTTAATAGAAACAATGAAAAATGGCTAAGACAAGTTGGTAAACCCGCTATTCTTGATGCAAAAACAACACGTACTGTTAGAGAAATGGGAGAAGAGATAGATCCTAAAGCATTTGCTTTAAAGCTTGCAGAACTTAAAAATGCACCACTTGGACAATTTAGTATAAGTAAAAGATATCCAGGACCATTTTTTAAAAAGGGAGAAACATTTTTTAATTATAATAAAAAAGCTAGACCTGGTTTAGATGGAAAGCGTAATACTAGAGGTAGATCAGGAAGTTCTGATTATTTAATTGAATTTAATCCATCAGATCCAATGAAATATAAAGGTATGGATTCATATTTTCAACCAGCATATATGCAAATCATGCAGACAGATCCAAAACCATTTAACAAATGGGTTGGTGATATAGGTATTATGAAACCTGTAATGAGAGAAGTTGATAACTTTAATTTTTATAAAAAAGATTGGTTAACGGGTTATAAAAAAACACCTTTAGATAAATTACAAAATGGAAATGGTGAGTATACAGTAGAATCAGGAGATACATTCTATGGTATTGCTAATAAAAATAAAATACCATGGGAAGCATTAAAAGAAGCTAACCCTAATTTAGATTATGAAAATTTAAAATTAAATCAAAAATTAGTTTTACCAAATAAAATAGATAGATCTCCCCCTACACCAAAAGATATAAAAATGTTGCAGACGCAAAAGGATTTACTATAAAAGATAGTATTGTAAATGCTAAATCAGCTGATGAATTATCTTCAGAAGATCAGTACGCATTATTTTTAGCAAATTTAATTGAGTCAAAAACAAAGCTTTCAGATTTTGTAGACGGTAATATATCATCTTTAGATGTATGGTTAACTGGTCATAAAAATGTAGAAGCTGATGGAGACCGAGATAGTTTCTTAGAAAGTAAAAAAGCTGCAGAAAAGGAAGGTATCAAGAATGGATATAAAACATTTCAATATGGTAATGGTGAAGAAAGATATGCTGTAGCACAAGATAATACTAGAGTTGTTAGACCTAGATATAATGTTCCACCTAGTTTAGATTTTAAAAAAAATACAGCATTACAAGACTTTTTAGCTGATGCTAATCCTAATCAAGTTAATGATACTCTTATAAATGAAAGAAGAGTTGCACAAGATAATACATCTATAACTAATAACAAATTAAAAGAATTTGCATCACTTCCTAACTCAGAGCCAATGTCTGAGTTAGATTTTGAAGAGTTGATGCAAGATATATCAGAAGAAGAAAAATTAATAGATACACCATATAACAGTCCTAATCTTACAGCTGACTTTATTAAAAAGTCCAATGAATATTCAAGAGGTTGGAAAGATATGAGTGAAGCTAGTGAAAAAGAAATTCAAGATTTACAAGCAGTGTTATTAGAAAAAGGATATAACATTGGTAAAACTGGTACAGATGGTGTATACGGACCTAAAACATATCAGGCTCATGAAGCCATGGTGGATGATTTAAATTTAAACCCTACAGCAATATCTAGATATCATAAGAAGTATTCTATAGACACTGAAAAAGAAGTAATGGGTATTCAACAAAAACTTGTTGATGAAGGTTATCTTTCCCCTACACTAACTAATAGAAATGCAAGTAGCGTTGATGGAAAATTTGGTGATCAAACTAAAGAGGCATTGGATGCATACAACACAGCAAATACACAAGAAGATCCTAAAGCTCAAGTTTTTAATTTTATACCAAGCAAACTAGATGAGACAAGATGTGCAGCTGGTATGTGTACTATACTTGAAGGAAATGAAGTAATGACAGAGGCGTTGGGCATTAAATATAAAGATGCTTGGGACATATTTGAAAATATGGACAAAAGTGAAAATAGTAATACTGTTTTTAATATATATGATGATGCTGCATTTCAAAATGTTAACTCAGTAGCAGATCTTAAAAGAGTTACTAAAGAAGTAAAAAGGAGAAAACAAACAAAAGCATCAGATTATAAAATAGGTGATATAGTTGGTTTGTATTGGGATGGTTCAACTCATCATCAAGAAACACTAAACTCTAAAACTCATAATACTCATAGCGGTTTTGTTTCAGATGTAGTTGATGGTATTCCAATTATTACACATAATGTTAACGGTTCTGTTTTACAACAACCATATAATGAACTAGTTACTGGATGGATAAAAAGACCAAATGAAAATCTTGAGATTAAGTCAAGATATAATGTTGATGGAATAGAAGATATAAGAGTTAATGATTTAGCAATACAAAATTTAGCATTTAGATATTCTGGTTCTGATGGTAAAAATGTTGAGTATCAAGGAGCCAGGCTTGAACAACTTCAAAATATATTTAAAAGAACAAAATATAACTCTTTAAAAATTCCTGAGATATTAAATTCTTCGGTAGATCCTAACTGGCTTGAGTCAACTGTTATTGGTATAACAGGTGTTGAAACAGGTGTTGGTAGTAATGTCCCAAGATCAAGAGATGATGTTACTACAGGAACTTTAAAAAATGTTGCTAGAGGTGTAGCATATGATATTAAAGGAAAAGAAGATAAAGATATTTCATTAGGTATTGGCAAAACTAAACTTGCTTCATTAGATGCTTTTGCAAAAAAGTATTTTGATATTAATAGTGTAGAAGACTTTAAAGATGACAATAAAGGTTTAGATGCAATAACATATATGCTAACTAAGAACTATGAACTATTTAAAGATTATTCAAAAAAATATCCAAAATTAGGTTTAACAGAAACTGATATTAGAAATATGTCCATCTTAGCATATAATCAAGGATCTAACAAATTATTAAGAACAGGGCGTGTAGATGATAATAGAAGTTCAAGTGAAGAAGTAAAAGCTTTAAGAGAGTTATATGATGCAACTTTATCAGATCTAAATTCAACTAACTATAAGTATATTCCTGGAGTAGGTCAGCAAGTATTTGATATTGCTCAATCAGTTGGATTAGAAAAACCTGCTGACTCTTATATTAAAAAGGTAAATAGTTATAGATCAGATTTATTCCCTGAATCATTTGCTGTTGTAGAAGAAAATACATCACCTTTTGAAATGTCATCTATGGCACAAGGAGGAGAGTATGGTGTATATAATAACTATATATATGGTAAATATGATGGCACACATAGAGAAAAAAGTGCAGCAAAATTATATGACAAACTTAATGTAAAACATTATAAAGAAGCTAAACAAGAAGGAATGACAGTTCCAAATTATATAATAAGTAAAGTAATCAAACAAACTGATAATTAGGCATTCTCCTCAATTATTTGTATATTAATGTTATACTATATAGGCAATGGATTTAAACAATAAAAGTGTAGACAGCAGAGATCAGCAATCAATTAATGTTGCTATACAACCTATTTATGATGAATTTAAGATGATGGCTAATGATGGTCAGACTCCTGAAGAAATTATAGTTAAGTTAATGGCTGAAGGTGTAGAGGCTTCTCAAATGAGTCAAGTACTTGAAGCAGTTGGTTATTCACCAAGTGCAGTTGTTGATTTATTTCAATCAGCAGAAATTTTAGAGAAACAAAATTTACAACAACAACAACAAGAACAACAGCCTCAACAACCTCAACTACAGCAAGATCCTAACGATCAAGCTCCAAGTCAAGAAAGTATTATTGAAATGGCTAAGCAAGCCGCACAAAGCACAAGTCAACCTCAAATGAAATTTGGTGGTACTGGTAATAGTGGTAGAGGTCCTGTGTTTGGTGCAGGACAACCACGTAGACCATTATACTTACCACCTACAGCAGCAACAGGTAATCTTTTAGGAGCTGCTATGTTATTAGATGATGCAGCTGGTAGTTTATTTGGAACAAAGGACTTAAACGGGGATGGTTTAAGGGATGGTGCTTTTAGTGACATGGGAGCTAAAAGAGCTAGGTTTAAAAGAAGTCAAGAAGCATTGAATGAATTTACTATAAATAGCAATGGTTCTAATATTGAAGATTATAATTTAAACTTTACAGATTTAACAAATAATACTTTAAGAACTAACGATCAGTTTAATAGTGATTTACAAAAATACAGTTTATTAGATTTTAATACTGATACTAAAAAATATGAATCTATAAACGCTAGTAGTGAAGAAGACTACAAGTTATTAGGTAAAGATCAAAAAAAGAATATTAATTTTGATAATACATACAATAATGTAGTAAAAAATCTAAGCACCGCGGATCTTACTGATTTAGAAATGATGCTGGCATCTAAAAAATATGATTCTGATCAAGGTCTTAATCTCAACAGATCAAGTTATGATGGTAGTACATTGTCTAAAGAACAATTAGAAAATAAGAAAGCAGACTATAAAGATTTAATGTTGGGTAATAAGTCTATGAGTAATGACAATCCCTTTATTTATAGTGGGGTTACAGAACCAGTTCCAGTTGAAGATACTAACACTAGCATTCTAGAAAAGGACAAAAGCATTGTAAGTGCTGATTCAAAACTAACATTTAAAGAATGGGCTATGCAAGATCCAGTTACAAGAATGACTGGTACTGCAAAGCAAGACTATAACAATTATTTAAATAATACTCCAAGCCAACCAGAAGCTCCATCAAAATCAGATCTTGAAGAAGCAATGTCTAAGTTAGGAACTTTTTTTGGTAATGGTTTTAATGAAGCTAAGTCTTTTGTGGAGGACAAAGCAACACCTTTTATACAAGATAAAGCTAAGTCTGTCATGGAGATGTTAGAAAACAAGAGAGACGGTGGTGCATTACCAAAAGCTCAAATGAGTTTACCAGATATGAGCTTTCTAAATAATTTAAACATACCATCAGATTCTCCTATGGGTCCAACACCTTTTGAACAAGAACAAGGTCTTTTTGGAAAAAACATTTTAGAATCAGGAGATTTTAGTAATTTATTTAACCCTACTACAGACTACAAAAAGGACATACAAATTGTTGCAGATGCTCAATTACAAGCAGGTAAAAAACCAAATACAAATCAAACAACAACACCTCCAGTTGAGGTAGCTGAATCAACTTTAGATTCAGACAGAACTTTAGATCTACAACCTACAACTCCAACTGTAGAAAGAAATAGAAGTATAGGAACGGGTATAAAAAAGGCACAAAACTTTATAAAGAACGATCCAACAGTTCAAGCAGTTGGTGAAGCATCTAAGTTTGCTGTTATGGGAGCTAACTTTGCCAATGAATTATATTTAGAAAAAAAAGCAAGAGAGCAAGAAAAAGAGCTTCGTGGCTTTGGTGCAGATAAAATTTTTGCTACAGTTGAAAACCCAGTAAACAAAAGAGGGACAACAGATCAATATGGTCTAAATGAAAACGATATGCTTGTAGATAGTTATGCTCAACAAATTACAAGGTATGGTGCTGAACTAAAAAAAGGTGGTGAGTTTGAATCACATATGATGTTTGATCCTGTAACAGGCAAAGGATATAAAGCTAATGAACCAGCTGATCATGAAAGAATGAAGAAACTAGGCTATCTTCATAAAGATGAAATGCGAGTTGGTGGAGAAATAGAAGTTGATAATGATACACTAGCTGCACTAATAGCAGCAGGTGCTGATATAGAAATATTATAATTATGGCAAAAATTAAAATAAATAGCTTACCAAAAGGCTTTGAACTTAAAGATGGTAAGATTGTAAAAAAACTACAACGCGCTGGTTTAACTACTGGAGACCAGTTTGATTTTGGTTTAGTTACTTCCCAGGAAGGATATGGTATGAACTCTAATGGCACCAATAGTGATGGCGTAAGATATTCATTATCTTCTGTTCCTAGAGAAATGGCAAACCTTGAAGCTGAAGGTGGTGAAACAGTTCTTACAGATTTAAGTGATGATGGCAAGTTTGGTCTTTATAATATAACTGGTCCAAGACATAGTAGTGGCGGTGTCCCTATGTACTTACCAGAACAGTCATTTATTTTTTCTGATACACAAAAGATGAAGTTCAACAGACAAGAGCTTGCAGAGTTTGGTGTAGAATCTAGAAAAAAAATGACTCCAGCAGATGTATCAAAAAAGTTTCAATTAAATGAATTCATTGGTGCAATGAGTGATCCTTTTATTGATGACATTAAATTAAAAAGTGCTGAACTCATGAGAGAAAAAAATCAAATGAGTTTATCTAAACTAGCATTTGGACAAGAGTCTAAGAAACAGTTTAGTGATGGTGTTCCTGTTACAGCTCATCCTTATCTTATGTCACAAGGAATAGATCCTATAGAATTTACACAAAAGGTAGAAAATATAACAAGAGAGCAAGCAGCACAAAGAATGTTTGATGGTATGAGCCCAGAACAACAAGCTCAAATGTTAGCTATGCAAGACTTAATGAGCAGAAGTGGTCAAGGGCCAACAGCTAAGTATGGTGCAGAAATGTTACCAGAAGCTCAAAATGGTATACCCAATCCATTTAATACATCTGATCCACTTTCACCAGACTTTGGAAAGTTAATAAGTGAAAATACACCTGCTGCTTTAAATCAAGAGACAATAAACAAGTATATAGAGCAAGCAGAAGCTGCATATAATGCAAATGGACTACCTGGTTTACAACAAACATTAGCAGGTATAAAAGAATCATTTGGATCAAGTAGTACACCAAGTAGTACACCAGAGGTACAAACCCCACCTGTTGTACAGACACCTAGAAAACCAAAACCTGAATCCAAAAGAAAAAATACAATTGATCAGAATTACTTTGAACTTCTAGACGGAAAAGGTATTCATGTAGACTTTACAGGGCTTGGTACTACTAGTATGCCAGGTAGACAAAGATTAGATAAAGAGACGGGTCTTTATGATAAGGCTTCTGCTAACATGGAAACATGGCAAGCTAAGTGGGGACCTATCTACGGAGAAGATAAAATACAAGAGATAGTAGATTCATTAAAAGATTATCCTGCAGGTGCAAGAAACCCAAAAGTTGCAGCATTTCAACAGTATGTTAATGATACATATATACCGGAGTTTGTTGCAAGTATAGAAAAGGAAAGAATAGAAAAGGGTTATAAAGCCATGAGTGAAGATCAGCTTCTTTCAATGAAGAATGACTTTACAAAAAACATGGGATTCCCTGGAGGAGAAGGTTCAGCTAATGGAGTAGATGGTAAACTTGGAGATTGGACATCATCTAGATTACCAGGAACTTTTGAAATAGATCCTTACGAAAAGGAAGTGGAAGAGAAAAAGGAAGTGGAAGAGTTAGATGATCCAGAAGAAATACAAGACTTTAGAAAACCTGAAATGGATTTCTATACGCAAGACCTTTATAAAGGAGCTGCTATTGGATTAAGACAAAGAGATTACTTTGAACCATTTAGAAAAAAGTTAGAAAGATCACGTGTTGATTATGTACTAAATGATCCAACTAGAGAAATAGCAGATATTAATGAAAAGTATAATATAGCTGCTAATGCAATAGGTACTTTTGGTGGACGTCAAGGTTTAGATGCTAGTCTATCTAAGCAATCTGGTATAGGAATGAAAAATGCAGCAAATGTATTTTCTGCTAATAAAAAATTTAATATTGGTACAATTAATCAAGGTAAAGCATTGAATGCTCAATTAGATGCACGTTATAATCTTCAGGATGCAAAGAGAACAGACTTTGAATATGATGGTACTGTTGTAGCACAACAACAAAGATTAAATGAAAAAAATAAAGACATGAATGACTTTATGAATTGGCAATCCGATGCGTTAACAAATGCAAACCGTGCTTACAATCTAAATAGTCTTTATGATCAGTTTGATATTGATCCTGTAGCGGGTGGAGCAATTGACTTTACAAATGGTAGAAAAATAAAAGGTTCTAAAAAGCAAAATGCAGAAGCTTTAAGACAGCAACGTTTATCAAACTTACAAGATCTTTATAATCAGTTTGGTGCAGATGGTCTTAAAGGAGACTTATTAAAGTATATGGATAGTGGTGTTGCTACAGAAAGTACAGTTGTGCCTGGTGGTAATAGAGCAAATCAAATGGGGATTACTCCAGAGATGATAGATGCAATTAATGCTGCTAATGGTGCTACAGGAAAAAATGGTAAAGAAATAAAGCCTTATGCAACGCCATTTTATACAGGGACTACACTAATGTAAACCCTAAAAGTGTAATGAAAAACCTTTTAAAACTTAAAAAATTTTAGTAATTTAGACCTATGGCAACTTATATACCAGGAATAGAATCATATACACCGGAGTACACAGCTTTTGAACCAGACTTTAAGTTTGCTCAAGCTGTTTTAAGTACAAGACAGGATAGATATGATACCAACTACAAGCAATTAAATGATTTATATGGCAGTGTGATTTATGCCGATATGAGTAGAGAAGACACTAAAGCACAGAGAGATCAATTTGCTGATAAGCTTGTGCCCTCTATTAATAAAATTGCAGATATGGATTTATCTATAGGTAAAAATGTAGATGCAGCAAAAGGTGTGTTTAATCCATTTATAGAAAACAAACTAATCCAACAAGACATATATAGAACTGCTAAGTATAAAGGAGAATTAGGTAGGGCTCAAAGTTTATTAGATGCACCAAACTTAAAGGCTAGTCAGCAATACTGGCAGACAGGTATTGATTATATGAATTATCAAATGGATGATTTTATTAATGCAAGCCCAGAAGAAGCTTTGAATAAACCAATGCCTAAATATGTACCTAATGCTAATTTATATGATATGGCATTAGAGTATCTTAAGGAATCAGGTATTGAGGCAGAAGATTTTTATTTTACAAAAGACAAGAAGTTTATTATTAAACAAACAAATGGTAGTTTAATATATGATGCTTCATATGATAGAGTTAAAAGAGCTTTAGCAACAAATGGTAAAGTACAACAAGCATATGCTGCAGATAGTTATGTACAAGCAAGAAGACATGCAGAAAGAGGTGTTGAAGCTGGGCAATATTCTACAATCAATGAAGGTAGAGTTGCTTGGGCTGAGAACACAATTTCTGATATTACTTTTAAAGCTAACGAACTACAACTTCAATTTGAAGGAAAGAGTAAAGAATTAGATGAGCTTAGACAAAAGCATGAAAATAGAATAAAAGAAGTAGGAGAAGAAAATCTAACACAAATAGAAAAAGACTCCTATTTAGATGTGATGACTGAGAGACAAGATGTAGAAGAACAAGCTGCTGCTAATTCTGAGTTGGTTGAAAAGATGGGCCAACTTACTACTGATGAAGAAAGTCTTTTAAATAGAGCATATGGTTCTTTAATGAATTGGAATATTAGTGATGATTTAAGGGCAGCTGCTAAATCTTACTCTATGCAAGGAGCTAAAAGAGTTCCTATGATAAATGAATTCCAAAGAGATAGAGAAAGACATAAACTTAATATGATCAGAGATGCTCAGAACAATGCGTTTAAAGCAGAGCAAAATAGATTAAATAGAATAAATGAATTAAAGGCAGCTGGTGTTTATGTTGATCCAGCAATAAAAAATGCATTGGCTCAATTTAGTGGTGGTTTAGGAGGTAATGTGGCGTTTACTACAGATGCAGAAGGTAATCCAAATGCAGATACTGATATTTATGCACAAAAAAATGCAGAGCTAGAAGACGCTCAAAGAAAAGTAAAAAATGATCAAATAGAAACTTTATTATTTTATCATCAAAAAGATCAAGCATCTCTTGGGATGAATGGGAATCCTGAAACAATTACAATACCAGGTCCAAATGGTGACAAAGCTTATACTATAAATGAAGCAAGAGAAATATTAAGAA
>JAAHTG010002633.1_pt1 | contig 10014 bp, 16 predicted proteins | sample 6116081 | NCBI WGS metagenome assembly JAAHTG01 (sample SAMN13939989, study PRJNA603662) | sponge metagenome | isolation source: marine sponge | host: Mycale hentscheli | place: New Zealand | collected 2005
TCTGGCTGTTTAACCACATGATGGCATTAGGTAAAGAATATACTAAACGATACGGCAAGATACATTTATCAATTAACAAATGTTTCTTACCACTATACAGGTTACCAAATGGTATACCAAGTAATGGTTTCACCCAACCACCACAATGCATGCCCGATGAATATAAAGATGAATTGTCAACTACAGCTTATTGGAATTATTACATAGGCGAAAAGCATACGGTAGCGAATAAAGATGAACAAATATATAAAGAAATACCTTGGGCAAAACTTGGTATTATATTTTAAAACTATGAATGAAGAATTAGAATTATGGATAAAAGATGAGTTAAAATCTAAAGATATGAAAAAATACAAAAGAAAAATAGCTCACGTTAAATATTTAGAAAAAAGAATAACAGAGTTAAGAGATAGTTATATGCAATATGATTATTTTAGAGATAAGTTTTTTGAAAAAGACTTAACTGAATTAAAAATAAAGTCTGAGTTATTTGTTAAATATAACGAAAGATTGAAGAAATTTTAATAATAGCCGATTAAATAGCGAAATTAAATACCAAATTAAATGAAAGACAAATTAAAAAATAAAGTTTTATTATCTAGTGTTTTGTATCAAACACTAAAAGATGACAATAGCCCTTATATAAATGAGTAAGGGGCTAATGTCACAAGATAGGAATACAGGCTATTTAGATAGGCATCGTATAATATATAGATCGTTACCTGATATATCCCAAGCAACAAGAGAATATGATTGGGGTTACTTTTATCAGGAAGGTACTCACGATTGTTACGAACTATTTAGAAGTAAAGCAAAGATCACAACATATAAGTCACTAAAGTGGCACTTATTAGTTTTGTGGTATTTAAACCCGGAATTAGATCAAGATTCCTTTAAAGCATTAGCAGAAGTTATCTGCGAAAAGAGTCATGGATTTGTTACTTTCACAGTAGATAAGCCATTATTCGAAAAGATATTATATGAAGTCTACATGTCTGATTTAGATACTCCTCCTAGAAATAGAGCTAGGAAGATTATATTTAAACAGTTTTGTGGATTGTCAGTGGAAAAGAAATTAAGTATCGTTGGACAGCTCGTAGGAAGAGGTAGAAAAGTCCACGAAGATGATATTTACCAAACAATGTTAGAAATACATGATTTTGGTAAAAAGATAACTATCAGGAATCTAGCTGAAACGCTTGGTTGCTCTGATAGAACTATTCATAGAAATATGCCTTATGAATTGAAAAAGGAAAAACAATTATTAAATTTTCAACTTGAAGAAGTATAACGTAAAGAATTATATTCGATACAAGGAAGATGTTAAATCAAGTATAAAAAGAATACCTAAGAAAGACTGGGTCGATTATACTAATAAGGAGTTAAAAATCTTATTTTTACCATTAGTAGAGAATATAGCAAGAAAATTTTCAACAGCTCAAGAAGCTTCAGGTACTATGTCTATAATGGATCTAGTTCAGTCTGGAAGTCTTGGACTAATTAAAGCTGTAGACAAGCTTGATAGATTAGTCTTAATTGAGTCTGAAGATCAAGAAAAAACTTTAAAGTCATTCTTTGCTAAACGCATTAAAGGTGCAATCCGCAGAAGTGTAGATGAAACTAGAACTATGATGCGTATTCCAGAACACAAGCTCAACGAAATCCGTAGAGATGGTGGAAAGGACAAGGAGATGGTTAGAATGTTTTTTAATAGTATATTTTTAAGTATAGATAATAAACCAGTTGAAGATGAAAATTCAGTTTATCAAATACCTGATAAGTCTGAACCTTACAACATGGCTTTATTAAATGCATACTTAGTTAGTTTATTAAAGAAACATTTAACTATTGCTGAATTTGAAGTTTTAAGATTAAGCTATGGTTTAGATTGTGAAAAACACTCAGCTAAGCAAATCGCAGCGTATTTGAATATACCTGGAATTAGTGCCTATGTACGAGTTTCAGAGCTAAAAAAGCAAGCTGTAGATAAACTTATAGAAAATGTCGATCACTCGCAAGTGCTTGACTATCTGTAAGTTAGCTGTGTAAATTGTGTTTTTAACATGTAATTATATTATAGGTTTAATTAAATAAATAACGAATGGACATAAACGAAAAATTAACCAAAATCCAAACTGAGTTCAAATCAAAGAAATCAAGATTTAACTCATTCGGTAAGTATTATTTCAGATCTGCCGAAGACATCCTCGAAGCCACAAAACCCTTTTTAAAGGAGCTAGGAGTTACAGTGATAATAACTGAACGTCTATTAGGCGATGCAGATAATCCTGTACTTGAAACTACAGCCACATTAAGAGAGCCAGGTGGTGGACGTATTGAATCTACAGCTATAGTTGGTGTAGATCTTAATCAAAAAGGTATGCAAAGACCTCAACAATATGGTTCAGCATCTTCGTATGGAAAGAAATATGCTTTAGGAAATTTGTTCCTAATTGACGACACCCAAGACAGTGATGCGACAAATTCGCATGGGAAAGACGCTGCTAAAAGCAAATCACCTAAGAAAAAGTTAACAAACGAATCTTTAGCTAAAGCAAAGGAATACATAGCTAAAGGTGGTGATTTAGATACAATTAAAAACAAATATATTGTATCTGCTAAGCAAGAAGAATTATTGCAAGCAACCTTATGAAAAAAGAACAAATCATAGAAAAGCTACGTGATGATGAACATTATTATGGAGATTTTGGTAAACAATTTCTAAGTAATTCTAATATTAAAACGTTGCTTTCTAATCCTCTTGATCTACATAAACCTCAAAAAAGTAACCCTAATTTTATAGTTGGTGGTTATTTTCATACTGCGATTCTAGAACCTGACAAAGTGAAAAACTTTAAGATAATAGAAACTACCAGTAGAAACACTAAGGTTTATAAAGAGATGTCTGGTGGTGAAATGTGTTTAATACAACACGAAGCAGATATGGTAGAAGCGTTAGTTCAGAACGTGATGGAAAATGATGTATGCAGAGATTTAATACAACCAGTATTAGCCGATGTAGAATATGAAGTTCCAGGTATAACAACATTATGCGACCTGCAATGGAAGGGTAAAGCTGATATATTAAATCATGAAGAAGAATTAGTGGTCGACCTAAAAACTACTAGTGATCTTGACAAGTTTAGATGGAATGCTAAAAAATACAATTACGACTCTCAAGCTTATATTTATAGAGAGTTGTTTGGGTATGATATGGTATTTGTAGCTATTGACAAGAAAACAGGTAGAATAGGTATATTTGACTGCTCACCAGACTTCTATAGATCAGGAAAAGACAAAGTTGAAAGAGCTGCTGAAGCTTACGACTTATTTTACAAAACTGATGGTTTTAACCCCCAACAGTATTTTATTAACCAAACCCTATAAAAAAAATAGACTTATGGCAACTAAAACAAAAAGATGTACAGTGTCTGGAATTGAACTTCCAGTTACTGAATTTTACGCAAACAAAACTCAATCAGACAATCTTCACCCTTATTGCAAGGAAGTAGATAATGCTAGAAGAGTAACAGAATTTTCAACACCTGAATTAAGAAAAGCTTTTAACATAGCAAAATCAGTTCAGAAACATTACAAAACCAAAAAATAAATTATGGCAGGAATAATTAAAGCAAGTATTAACTTGGATAACATCCCAAAAGATAAGATAATAATAGGTAAGAAGGGAAAATATCTTCCTATTACCATAACCGTCAATGACGAACCTGATCAATTTGGGCAACAAGGACCAGTTTGTGTAGATCAAACTAAGGAAGAAAGAGAGGCTAAAACAGCTAAAACATACTTAGGTAATGTAAGAGTTGTTTGGACTAATGGAGAATTTCCAGATAAAATTCCTTATGATGCTAATGCACAACAAAAACCAGCGCCAAAGGTAGAGGCGGATGATCTACCATTTTAATATAATCAAATATGCAAGTCGAAGATAGAGAAATCAATGGTTTTACAATTGAGAACTTTAATCAGCACGGCTTAGACGTAGGTAAATCGCAGGGGACTTGTCCCCTGTGTTCGTCTTCTAGGAAAGCTGAGAATAAAAAAGCTAAATGCTCATCTTATGATTGGGAGAGAGGCCTTGGTACTTGTCATAATTGCGATTCAACATTTCAACTACATACTTACAAACGTAAAGGTAAAGCTGAGAAAGTCTACGTAATACCTGACATGCAGTTTAATCCTGATTATCCAAGAAGCAAACAGGAAGATTGGTTTAAAACACGTGGTATATCTAAACATACTTTAGATGAAGCTGGTGTTGGTTTTGGCGAAGAGTTTATGCCACAAACTGGTAAGATGGAAAACACTATACAGTTTAATTACTTTGTTGGTGGACTACTTACTAATATAAAATACAGAGATGGGCGCAAAAACTTTAAGTTATACAAAGGTGCTGAAAAAGTATTTTATAACATAGATAATATTGTTGGTCATGATTGGTGTGTAATAACCGAAGGCGAAATGGATGTACTAGCTTTAATGGAAGCAGGTGTATCAAACGCTGTATCAGTTCCAAATGGTGCAACATTAAATACTAATAATTTAGATTACTTAGATAACTGTATAGATTATTTTGACGATAAAGATAAGATAATACTAGCAGTTGACTCTGATGCCCCTGGTCAAGCTTTACAAGCTGAGCTTGTTCGTAGATTAGGTGCTGAGATCTGTTTCTTAGTAGATTTTAAAGACTGTAAAGATGCAAATGAATATCTATTAAAAAATGGTAAAGAAGCGTTAAAAGGTAGAATATCTAAAGCTAAACCTGTGCCATTAGAGAATGTAACTACATTTAAAGATATTGAAGATGATGTTACAGATTTTGTTGAAAATGGCTTTAAACCTGGGTTTCAAATAGGTTTAGAGAACTTTGATAATATATTTAGTACATACACAGGTCAGTTTATAACTGTTACGGGTATTCCGTCATCGGGTAAATCTGATTGGGTTGATCAAATGGTTGTAGGTTATAATAAAGAATATGGTTGGAAAACAGCTTTTGCATCTCCTGAAAACCATCCTACGTTCCTACATGCTCACAAGTTAATGCGTAAAGTATGGGGTGATATGCCTAGCAAAGGTGATATTGGTGGTGCTAAATGGAACCAAGTCGCAGATCATGTTAATAGTAGTTTCTATTTCATAGACATGGAAAGATATACACTTGAGTCTGTGTTACGTAAAGGTGCTGAGCTAGTTAAACGTAAAGGTATTAAGTGCTTAGTTATTGATCCTTATAATAAAGTTAGGGACGTTGACTGTCAAACAGAAGACGTTAACAGGTACACAATGGAATACTTAACTAAGATAGAGATATTTGCTAAAAAATACGATGTGTTAGTATTTATTGTAGCTCATCCAACTAAAATGTATAAAAATAACGATGGTAAAATTGAAGAACCAACTATGTACAACATTAAAGGCGGTGGTGAATGGTATGACGCTAGCTATCATGGTCTTCTTGTACATCGTGATTATGAGCTTAAGACAACTAAAGTCAAAGTTCTTAAAGTAAAGTTTCAAAACCTAGGTGAAAATCAAGGTGAAGCTTTCTTTAAATGGGAACATCGATCAGGTTGTTTTATACCTGAAGTTCAACCAACTATGGCAGAAAAGATGCCATGGGAATAAAACCAAAAAAAAGATGCCAGCAAAAATAATAGAACCAAAACCCCCTGATTGGGGTAACCCAGAAAACTATGAAGCTTATAGTTGGTGTATAAATCATGGAATAACAATAGGTTGTTTAGCATGCACATCAGGTAATAGAAACAGAGATTGGGATATACAGATAACAGTAAATGATAAAAAGCAAATGAGTCCTAAAAGTTATGGACCAGATGAGCTATACGATAAAGTATTTGAGCTTTACAAGTTTTACTATAATAAATATAACAAATGAAAATACTAAATTTAAAAACAGTTTTTCCTTCTGCAAACTCAGCATTTAGTTATTACTATCAAATATTCAATAGTGATCACAATGCGCTACAGAATGTACAAGATACAAAAGCTTTATTCAATGTAGGTTTTTATATAAATGAACCATGGCAAAACGAAATAATTGCTAGTCATAGAAACTGGAGTAAAGAGTACGCTGAAGCTGAATGGCAATGGTACTTATCAGGTGATGCTAGTACAGATAAACTAGGTGAAATATATGGTAAAGTTCCTCCTATATGGGAAAAGATGAGTACTGGTCCTAATAACTTTGTTAATTCAAATTACGGGTATCAATGGGAGAGAGCTCATCAATTAGATAAAGTTGTACAACAACTTAAAGACGACCCAACAACTAGGAAAGCAGCATTATCAATATACGATGGTAAGGAAATACATATATATAGAAAAGACACTCCTTGTACATACGCAGTTCAATTTACAATACTGAATAACGAACTGAATATGTCTGTATATATGCGTTCTAATGACCTCTGGTTTGGTTTCTGTAATGATCAATATTGTTTTTCAGAATTACAAAAGGTTGTTGCAGAGAGACTGTCTATTGAGACCGGTTGGTACTACCATCACGCACACAACTTTCATTTATACGAAAGACATTTGTTAAACGAAAATAAAGAAGATGGAATGCTACAAAAAAGAGCAAATAGCTACGAATAAAATAACATATTATTTGTATCACATCCCGGGTAAAAAGATCGGGGTCACACGTAATCTTATAGATAGGGTTATAAAACAACAAGGCTATAAGTCAGACGAGTTCGAAGTTCTTGATCAAAGTGAAGATATAGATTATATATCAAACAGAGAGATAGAACTTCAACAGTCTTATGGCTATAAGGTTGATAGAAAAAAATACAAAAATTTATTTAATAAAATGAAAATAAACGCAACAGAACAAACATCAACATTTCCATATCCTTTAAATAAACTAAAAGGCAACTTAATGGATAGCTTAGGTGAAAAATGGGAGACTAAATTTGGAACATTTGAGTTAAACAAGAAAACAGTTAAATGGATAACCGAAAACGCTGTGCCTTCAATGTATAACACTAAAAGAAGTTTTATATACAACAAAGCTTTCTTTGAAGAGTTTGTAAACACATACGAAAAAGCTAGTAAAGATGTTAGTAAATTCAGTGCTAAGCTAGTAGAAAGAAACCAAGAGTTAATTGAAGCTATGAAAGCAGAATTAGTATCAAAATCTAACGCTGTTAATACACGTGAAACTTATCAAGACTTAGAAGTCAAAGAGTCAGATAGATTTCAATTAATAAGAGATTGGGCAGATGAAAGAGGATTATATGATAAAGGTGATACTAAAACTCAATTTTGTAAACTAATGGAAGAAGCTGGAGAACTTGGTAGAGCCGTACTTAAAGATGATCAAGCTGAGTTTGAAGATGCAATAGGTGATATGGTTGTTGTATTAACTAATCTAGCTCACTTAGGTGGAGTATCAATTGAGCACTGTATTGATTCAGCTTACAATGAAATCAAAAACCGCAAAGGTAAAATGAAAAACGGAACATTTGTAAAAGATAAATAGTATGGAAGATAAATTAAATATGGAAGAAAAAATAAAACAATTTAAAACTTATAAATTCAGAGATCCAGTGGTTCAAAGAGTGTGTGATAAGTTTGTAGAACGATCTAATGTAGGTTATGAAAAATATGGTAAAACATTACATGACGAAAGAACTGGTGGACATAAAGATTTGGCAGGTTACCTAAATGATGTTCAAGAAGAGTTAATGGATGCTGTGCTATACATACAAGCCGCACGTGAAGAACTATCAGAGCTAGCAGATGCTGAATATGAAAGAACTCTTAACTCAACAGATAGCTCAACAGGTTTACCCTATTACATAACAGATGTTACGTAGAAATAAAAGGAAAAAAGGACCAGTAAGATCTAAAAAGAAGATAGTAGATGGAATAGAATTTAAATCAGGTCTAGAAGCTTATATGCATACAGCTCTTAAAAAAGCTAACATAAAAGCAGAGTATGAGGGTAGAACTTATACTCTTCTAGACGGGTTTAATTTTACCCTTGAATGCTACGAAAGACAAGCCAACGGCAAAGGTGAATACAAAGACAGAGGTAATAAAAAGATCTTAGGTATGAAATATACACCAGACTTTATTGGTGAAGGATTTATTATAGAATGTAAAGGCAGACCAAATGAATCCTTCCCTATACGTTGGAAGATATTTAAAAAATATGTTAACTATCAATTAAGAGATGTAACACTTTATAAACCACAAAATCAAAAAGAATGCGACATGACAGTGAGTCTAATACTTGGAAAAAGAAACAGCAAGCTAGACGCAAATACAAGGAGAGACAAATAGAAAAGTTTATCAAATGGAGTGTAAATCAAAAAGGTTATTTAAAATTAAAAGAGCTAGAAGAATATGAAAGAAAATACGAAAAATAGCTGGGACATTAGCTTTGGTATATACACTGGAATATGTCTGGGGATTAGAACTTATAAGTCAAAAGAAAAAACAGATCATGTAATATATTTACCGTTTATGATCGATATTTGCATAACTATATATAAATAAAATGAGTGTAAGAAAAATAAAAGAAAAAGTAGATGCAATGACTAGAGTTATAGAGCATTTATATCAAGAGAACCAGCATTTAACACAGTTAAGTGTAGGAACATTAGAAACAATAAAACTAATGCCTGGGTATGATAAGGCAATAGATGAACTAAAGAAAGCAGCTGAAGAGGACAATGAAGCACCTAAACTAGAACTTGAAGATGGAAAATAAAACGGAAGAAATAATAGTTAGATTTCTAATATTCGTATGCGTCATGCTGTTGTTAACTTTAACATGTAACAAGATTAAGGGTCAAACATTTAATGACACTGTTGCTTATGACAGTATGGAAAAATACAACTGGGCTGGTGACTGGTGGGTTAACACCTCCAACACTGGTTTTGCTACTAACATAGCTTACTCTTTGCCATCATCAGCCTATTTTTACGGCACTGGAAATAATAATTCACAAACCGAATATAATTGGTATTCACTACCTGTTATAGATACATTAGATCCAAATCAAGAGTATAAAGTTAAGTTCCATATTGCGTCACCAAGAATAACTTCAACAGGAAATACTAGTGGTATAGATGCTGGCGATTTTCTAGAAGTTCAAGTTTCTAGAAATGGTCAAGTTTTTACTGGTGAATTACAAATACAAGGAAACAACAACGCTTATTGGGGTTTTAACTCTGCGACTGTATCAAAAGTAGTTGATGGTAATATAGAAGCCTACGCACCAAGCGGAGGCGGCGATAGAACTTTAACTGGTGATGGAATATCTGTAGTTGAATTAATTTTTCCATTAGGCACAACTTCAATAGCTGTTGATATATATACTCAAGCTAATTCTAATGGTGAAGAGTTTTGGTATGACGACTTCTTTATGTTAGGTTCAGGTAGTGGAAGCGCTTTACCAATAACATTAACCAACTTTGAAGCTTGTCAAGTAGATCAAGATGTACAAGTTAATTTCACTGTCGAGTCTCAAGTAAACAACGAATGGTACCATATATTAAGAAGTATAGATGGTTACGAATACAACATGATAGGTGTTATACCAGGAGATGGTAATTGTAACGTAACAATGGAATATACTTATTTAGATAAAAACCCTATACCAGGTGTTTCTTACTACAAATTGAGACAAGTTGATTATGACGACAACGCTGAGGTTTTTAGACCAGTATCTGTTGTGTTTAAACCTAACACTACTATAAATCTAAACATAACACCAAACCCAGCTATTGACATGATACACTTAGAGGTTGCTGATCAAGATGCCACATACTTTAACCATCACGTAAGAATATATGATATTGAAGGTAACGAAGTTTATAATAAATTATATATAGGTGAAAATTTTAATATAAATATAGATGTAAGCAAGTTTAAAAAAGGAAGTTATGTTGTTAGTGATAGAACTAACAAAGCCAACGCTGTTGGGAAGTTTATAAAAAAATAAAGAAAGGATAGAA
>JAAHTG010000302.1_pt2 | contig 10013 bp, 13 predicted proteins | sample 6116081 | NCBI WGS metagenome assembly JAAHTG01 (sample SAMN13939989, study PRJNA603662) | sponge metagenome | isolation source: marine sponge | host: Mycale hentscheli | place: New Zealand | collected 2005
TATTTACTATTTACTATTTACTATTTACTATTTACTATTTACTATTTACTATTTATAATATAGCTTTTTTGTCAAGTTATTTTCGTAATTATTCATACATTTACTAAGAAATATATTCATAATTGACAATTGACAATGGACAATTGACAATTGAATTAATATTTAGCCAAAAACCTAAACTCACCTTCCCACAACTACAAAATATATTTATCCTAAGCTTAGGTTATTGATCTATTTTCTATTAAACAACTATTAAAAATACTTATTAATGTCTGTAAATTGGGAAACCGTTCGTGATTACGAAGATATTTTATATTTCAAATATAATGGTATCGCTAAAATTGTCATTAATCGACCTCATAAACGTAATGCTTTTCGTCCTCAAACCGTGTTTGAATTATATGATGCTTTTTGTGATGCCAGAGAAGATCAAAATATTGGTGTCATTTTATTAACAGGGGCAGGGCCTCACACTGATGGGAAATACGCTTTTTGTTCTGGAGGAGACCAAAGTGTACGAGGCAAAGGGGGATATGTTGGCAATGATGGTGTACCTCGTCTAAATGTTCTCGATTTACAAAAGTTAATTCGTAGCATCCCCAAAGTTGTCATTGCTTTAGTTGCGGGTTATGCCATCGGTGGTGGGCATGTTTTGCATTTAATTTGTGATTTGACGATCGCTGCTGATAATGCTATTTTTGGTCAAACTGGGCCTAAAGTCGGTAGTTTTGATGGTGGTTTTGGTGCGGGTTATCTTGCTCGTGTCGTAGGACAAAAAAAAGCTCGTGAAATCTGGTTTTTATGCCGTCAATATGATGCTCAAAAAGCTTTGGATATGGGCTTAGTAAATACTGTCGTTCCTGTTGAACAATTAGAATCTGAAGGAGTTCAATGGGCAGAGGAAATATTAGAAAAAAGTCCCATAGCGATTCGTTGTTTGAAATCTGCTTTTAATGCTGATTGTGATGGACAAGCCGGATTACAAGAATTGGCGGGTAATGCAACTTTGCTTTACTATTTAACCGAAGAAGGGGCAGAAGGAAAACAAGCGTTTTTGGAAAAGCGATCGCCTAATTTTCGAGATTACCCTTGGCTTCCTTAAATAATGGATAATATGAGATCTGCTCAAAAAATCAAAAATGCTTGGTTGTGTTAAGCTTTAGGTCTTAAGCTATAAGCTTTTTAGTTAGCAGTTCATTAGTATTGTTTCTTGCTTTTTAAGGTAAATTTTAGCTGTTAAGCATTATTTAGTAACTGTTTCACGTTTATTCAGCAGACCATAATTAAATATCAACTATCAACTATCAACGGTAAAAGTATGGATACTAGTCAATTAGATTCTATTTTAGGCTTGGTTGCCTTAATTATTTTGGGTGCAGGATTATTCATGTTATTTAGTGGAGTTAAAGATATACAATGAATAACGTCAATTAAATTGAGGACGATCGATGCCTGAAATTGGGGGCTTTTCATCGTTCATTATGCTTTATTTTCTTCTTCATGAATTTTGGGATTGTATCCTTAATTTTTGTCAGATCTGAATTTACCATCGCGATCTTATCGAAGTCAAAATTGTAGCTAAAGTTTTAGATACTATGAATTTTTTGAAGTTGGATTAATTTTAGAACTTTGGCTATGACAATCAATTTTTTATTGAATCATTTAATCAACAGAAAAATTATCTACAATCACACTCAAAAAAACGAATAAATTGTGGAAATTAGAAATTTATACTTAGTTATAACGAAGATTTTACTCAACATAAAACATTTCTTGACCCATTATTTTAAATAAAATAAATAATATTATTATAAATTGCAAATAATTTTTTCGGTTACGCAGAATAATATAATAAGAGCAATTATGAAGAAACCATTTCTTCATAATCAAGATTGTCTTTTTGATTTGTTACAACATCATTTTCAGTTTCCAGACTAGCTGAAGGAGTTGCACAGCCCAAGGTGAAAGATTTTTCTAAAATTGCTATTTCTGGAGATGTTTCCCAATCATTATTAAACGCAGAGCAAGCAAATTGACATGATTTCCAATGGGCTTTTACCAATACATTTAATTGAGAACACACCCCCCCTCTTCTTCCTTCTGGATTATAAAATCTACAGTAACGACAAGCAGAAGCGGGATAATTGTTAGCTTTCATTTTTTTAAATGTGGTAACTTATATAACTTTATTATGTGGTTTTATTATTACTCATCGGGGATCAAGTATATTTTCGTGAAAAACCAATGATAGTTACTAAATGAGTCGTTTTTATTTACTTTTTGAATTTAGATTATTTTAATTATTACTTAACAAAACTAAACAATGAAAAGAACTTTAGTTAAGAAGCATGAAACAAACACTATTAAAATAATAAATGTATAAAAAATACTCAGGAAAAATACTTATGCTAAATCAATTAATTTTTTTTGAATCGTAAGATTTAATTGATTTATAGCTATGTAATTACTCTGATAATTACATTAATTTCACTTTATAATAACAAGAATCAAAATCAATATAACTTAATATATTCTCAGTTTTGACTTTGAAACTTGATAAACAGATAATGATAAGATCGAAAACAAATGATCTGCTATCAGCCTTTTCTGATGTCCATTGATAAAAATATCACAATGTTGAATTTTTTAAAACCTTTTTACCCAATTTTTTTTGCTGTTGTTAATAATAGTCCTGAATATGTTCATAATCAGACAATCAAAACATTACAAAATATAGAAAAAAAAAGAGATAGCATTGGCAGTAAATGGTTGATTAGACAAATGGAAGAGACCTTTTGTTCCTACGATTCAGCCTTATCTCAATCTCTATGGAATTTAAAATTTACCAATCCTTTAGGTTTAGCACCCGGATTTGATAAAAATGCTCAGGGGGCAGGAATCTGGTCTAGTTTTGGTTTTGGTTTTGCCGAATTAGGTGCGGTGACTCTTCATCCTCAACAAGGTAATCCTTTACCAAGAATGTTTCGCTTACCTGAAGACAAGGCGATTTTGAATCGTATGGGTGCAAACAATGATGGAGCAAAGAATATTGCATCCAGGTTAGAACAAATATGGTTCAGACAAAAAAGAGCGATTCCCATCGGTATTAATCTATGTAAATCAAAAATTACTGACTTGAGTGATGCCGCAGATGACTATGTTAATAGTTTTAAATACTTACGTGGTTGGGCAGATTATTTTGTAGTGAATGTCAGTTCTCCTAATACACCGGGATTGCGATCGCTTCAAGCAGGAAATCAGCTAAAACCAATTCTAGAAGCTTTAACCAAAGAAAATCAGGGAGAAAAACCAATTTTGATCAAAATTGCCCCTGATTTGGAATGGCAAGAAATAAGTTCTATTTTGCAGATCTCTGGAGACTATAATTTATCAGGAGTGATCGCCACTAATACGACTATTACCAGAGAAGGACTGAAAACTAAAATATTACCAGCTACCCGAAAACCAATCACTGAAGAGAATGGCGGAATTAGTGGTTTACCTTTAAGACAACGTTCAACGGAAATTATTCGCTTTATTTACCAAGAAACGAAGGGTCAATTACCAATTATTGGAGTAGGGGGAATTTCGGATACGGAATCTGCTTGGGAAAAAATTATTGCAGGAGCGACTTTGTTACAATTTTATAGCGGTTGGATTTATGAAGGCCCTTGGGTAGTACCAGAAATTTTACAAGGTTTAAAGCGTAAATTAGAGGAAAATGGTTTGAATCATATTGAACAAGCGATCGGTATGGAGCATAATTGATTAATTACCTGAATAAACTATACAGAAAATGAATATAGACTTTATTAATGTTGATCTTGAAATTGAAGGACATGATAGCTTTGAACCATTAGTCAATGCCTTTGGAGATAATGTCGTCAATCTTTATTGCGGTGAAGCCCATTCTCATCAACTGGCAACTTTTGAGATTGAAGGTGCATTAGTAGGAGATCCTGATTCGCTAATTTCATATTTTTGTATGTTGATTGAGGCTTTTGATAAAAAGGAAAAGGCCTTATGGAACAAAGCCTTTCGTAAAGTGTTTAATATTGGTTATGGAAGTGGACTTGAACCTAGAAGTTATGAATCTAATTTAAGAGCCGAGACGATCGCACAAGTGGCCAAAATTGGAGCATCAATTCAAATTACCATTTATCCACCATATCCAAAGAATCAAAATGATTTACAAGTCTAAATATTATTTTTTTATGAACCCATCTTCCGCATAATTAACGATAAAATCTTATAGGTTTATTCTGCCTTATTTAATTTTCTCTTTCAAGACTTTCAATCGCTTCCTTTGATTCTTTAAGACCTGCTCCAGTTAATTGACGATAGAGTTTGATCGCTTCAATTTTTTGTTGATTATTTAGAAGTTGACGTAATTCACTTAACTGTTTGACATCTAATTCCATTGCAACGTTATTTCCAAAATCTTTTACAAGATCTACTTTTGGGGATTTACTTTGACGACCAACTATATAACCGACAAACAAGGCTAAACATATCAGAGCAATAATTATTCCAGAACTCATATTAATTATTGTGATTAAATGATTTCATCTCAAAATATCGGGAATAAGTCTAGATGAATTTCATCAACTATTGACTTATTTGATTAAGATAATTGCCACTAATATAGCGTTTTTAACTTTTATATTTATCAACTGAAATATAAGTAAATTTATGATGGCGGTATATACGAAGGAATTGGTTGCTACCAACACTTAATAGTTTTTGTAATAAAACTTTACAATGGTGACATAAGCAAACAAAGAAAAAAAAATTATGTATACCACTTACAGCAACGAAGGAACATTAAACAATTACGCAGTTGAACCAGAAGTTTATTATGCAGTTGAACCTTCACCTGAACAACAACGCACTTATCTAAAACAAGGAGCTTGTGCATTATTACTAGTAAGTTCATTGATTATGACTAGTTTTATTATTAGCTAAAAATACAGAATTATAAGTAAATAAAGATAAAGCTTCCTTATGTCCAAGGAGGTTTATTTTTTTGTGAAATATTCTCTTTACGATAAAACATTGTGAGGTGTCTGAAATGATTATGAGTAATGGGAAAAGGTCGAATACAGAGAAAGGGGAAGGGTGCGACCTTGTTTTAATGTTTAAACAAAAGCCATGAACCCTTACCAAAGGTATTTCCATTAGGCTATTTGAGAATATTCATCCCTGTAAGATAATCCTAGGGCGTGTCATCAATTAGAACTTAAAACAAGATAAGATATATTGCTAGATAATTTTTAGACATAAACAAACTGTGGTAAGAAGATGCATCGTTATGCTTTAAGAGATGACCAATGGGAGCGAATTAAAGATATGCTTCCGGGTCGAGTTGGTACTGTGGGAGTTACAGCAAAAGATAATCGATTATTTGTCGAAGCAATCTTGTATCGATATCGCGCTGGTATCCCTTGGAGAGATTTACCAGAAAGATTTGGAGATTTTAGAGTTATTCATACTCGTTTTTGTCGTTGGAATCGAAAAGGTGTTTGGCAAAAAGTTTTTTCCCTTTTGGCAGATGATGCTGATGAAAGGGTGTTTGATTGTTGTGTGTCTTTCAGAAAGGGCCTCATCCAAATCATATCACACTTGTTTTTTCGTTAAGTTGACAATACCGATGAATATGACTTTCAAAATGATTATTTATTTTATCGTTTCTATATCAATGAAGAACAGTACATTGTTTTGATGAAAAAGAACATCGCATCTATCATAATTGCATTAGGCTTTCTAGTCACAAATAATTTTCAAAGATAAATTTAGTTTAGTTTTCAAATGCTACAAATTTTACATGTTATACCTAGACTATCTAATGCTGGACCAACTCGTACCTTACTTTTTGTCACTCAATATTTAGCCCAGATTAACCCGTCCATCGTCCATAGTATCATTAGTTTAGATAAAAATATTCACCCTTTTGTCACTTTAAGAGTGAAAAGAGCAGGTGTAAATATTATTAAGCCAAAAGATTTAGAAGCAACAAAAAAAGAAATATATAAAGCAGATATAGTTCAAATTCATTTTTGGAATAACCCTTTAATGTACGAATTTTTACTCTCAGATTTACCACCGATGCGTTTACTATTCTGGTTTAAGATTTTGGGTTATCATGCACCTCAAGTTATCACTGAAGATTTAGTTAATTGTAGTGATTATTGTTTAGTTTCTTCACCCGCCAGTCTTGATCTTCCCTGCTTTCAAAATGTTAATAATCAAGATAATAAAGTTAGTTTTGCTCTTTCTCCAGCAGATTTAAGTCGTTTAAAAAATATTCGTTCTCAAAATCATGAGGGTTTTAATGTGGGATATATCGGCACAGCTAATTTTACGAAAATCCATCCTCAATTTATCCAGATGAGTTGTAATGTCGATCGTAATAATCTGAAATTTATTGTTTGTGGTGGTAACGATCGAGACTTAAAACAAGTAGCAGATGAACAAGGAGTTAGCGATCGTTTTGAATTTCATGGCTATGTTGACAAAATCTGTGAAGTCTTAGAAACCATCGATGTTTTTGGTTATCCCCTTTCTCCTGATAACTATGCTACTTCTGAACAAGCATTACAGGAAGCTATGTACGCACAGATTCCTCCTGTGGTTTTTAATTATGGCGGCATGAATAGTTTAGTTAAACATCAAGAAACTGGTTTACTGGTTAATAGTGAAAGTGAATACACTCAAGCGATCGAATTTTTATACGATAATCCAGAACTCAGATTAAAACTGGGTAAGCAAGCTCAAGAATATGCCCAAGAACACTTCCAACCTCATAAAACGGCTCAAACGATGGTAGATGTCTATGAGAGACTAATGAGTCAACCAAAAAATATTTATCAAGGCTTAAGTGATAATATCGATCAACCATGTGAAGGGTTTGCTTCATCTTTAGGAGAAAAAGGAGAACCTTTTTGGCAGAGTCTCCAAGGTAAAAATTTAGACATTGCTCATCAAAAGATCGCCCAAGCTTCTAATGTTGCTACTTTTGCTGAAGGAGGAATTTTTCAATATCGCAATAGTTATCCCACTGATCCATATTTACGATTATGGACAGGTTTAATTCTTCAACACCAAGGAAGGGTTGAACAAGCTCAAAAAGAATTCCAAAATGCGATCGATTTAGGTCTTGATAACAGTTTAATTAATTAAATACTGGAATATTAATATCAAAAGTATTTTTCAAGTAATCTAACATTGGTAAAACTTTATTTTCTGATGACGTTTGTGCTTGAATTTGCTGAAAATATGACCAATCAAATTGAGGTGTAGATTCAATAATTTGAACTGCATCCATTACCAAAATATTAATCATTGTCTTAATGTAGTAACGACTAAAGCCATTACTAATAACTATTGATTGTTTTACGACATTACGAGCATCTTTTGAATTGGTTTTAAAGCTTTGACTCTTGTCGCTTCAGGAATTATAATTTCTGGAGTTTTATTTTTCAAAGCTAAATATACTTTTTCTAAAGTATTTAATCTCATATAAGGACATTCATTACAAGCACAATTACTTTTAGGAGGTGCTGGGATAAAAGTCTTTTCAGGATTATTTTTTTCCATCTGATGGATAATACCGGGTTCTGTGGCAATGATAAATTCAGTTTTGCTGCTTTGTTGACTATATTTTAATAAGGCTGTGGTCGAACCAATATAGTCAGCATGACGTAATACTGATGTTTCGCATTCTGGATGAGCTAAAATTTGGGCTTGTGGATGTTGAATTTTAAGTTGGACAATTTTCTTCTCAGAAAATGTTTCATGAACAATACAACTACCATCCCATAAAACCATGTCTCTACCCGTTTGTTCTATGACATAACGCCCTAGATTTTTATCAGGAGCAAAAATAATTGGTTGATTCTCAGGGATTTGATTAACTATACTTACTGCGTTAGAACTTGTACAAATAATGTCGCTAAGTGCTTTTATTTCTGCTGTACAGTTGATATAAGAGATGACTATATGATCGGGATATTGAGCTTTAAATGCTCTAAATTTGTCGGGAGGACAACTATCGGCTAGGGAACAACCTGCTTCCAAATCTGGTAATAAAACTAATTTATTCGGATTGAGAATTTTTGCTGTTTCCGCCATAAAATGTACCCCTGCGAATAAAATCACATCGGCAGTGGTTGAAGCGGCTTGTTGAGAAAGTCCTAGAGAATCACCTATATAGTCCGCAATATCCTGAATGTCATTTTCTTGATAGTAATGGGCTAAGATGACCGCATTTAATTCTTTTTTAAGCTCCTCGATCGCACTGAATAAATCTTCAGGCAGATCGTTTCGTTGGGGTGGTTTTGAAGAAATATTGGCAGTAAACACAATTAACAGTTATTCTATACAAATATAGTTAGATTTTCTTTTCTAAGTTAATTATAGTATATTTTACCAAAAATAAAATTATCACCTTGTGTCGCACATAAAATAGAGTTGTCATATGTTTGAGGAACAACACCACTAATCAATCTTCTTCAGGAAAACGTGTGATATCATCATCTCCTAAATATTCACCATTTTGAATTTCAATCATCACCAAGGGAATAACTCCAGGGTTTTCCACACGATGACGTGTATTCATTGGCACATAAGTTGATTGCTTGGGTAGTAACAATTTTTCTTCTCCATTAAATGTTACCTTTGCTGTACCAGCTACGACTACCCAATGTTCACTACGATGATAGTGCATTTGAGTACTAATATGATGAGCTGGTTTGAGAACTATTCTGCTGATACGATAGTTTTTGCCTTCTTCTAAAACCGTTACTGTACCCCAAGGGGGAGTTCTCGTATATTCCAATTCACATGAATCTAATGATACTATATCTAGTTTTTCGTCCATGATAATTTTGGTTGTCTCAAATAATAATTCACTTACTATTTATGATAATGGTGAACAAGATCTTTTCACTCGAAATTACGGCTAAAATTTTCAATTCTCAATTCTGCAATGACCTTCACCAACATGACCTAAATGTTGAAGATTATCGGTCAAGGGATCGAATTTTTCAGGTGGTAATTCTTTTTTAAGAGTGTTTATATCTGCATCTAACTGATTATTTCTAGCAATTTTTGCCAGAGGTGTAAATCCTAATGCTCCTATGTTTAACTCATCATCAGGAGACATTTGTGCATTACCAAAAAGATGATCAAAATGAAAAGTTGTTTCTAATTCTGCTGGTCGATTTGGTAACAGAATACCTTTTCTTTCATCCCCGACAAATTCACCACAAAGGTAATTTAATTGAGGTGAAAATTTAAGTACAAATTTAACCCTTTGCTCCTCTTTAACCGCTACACCATCAAGGATAATACTGGCATTGTTTTGGGAGTCATTTACTAAACTCCATGCGATCGCATTATAGTTTCCTGTGGGGGCAATAACTTCTATTACGTTGACTGGCGGAGCATTCTCATCACCTTGTGCTAAATCAACAGTGGTAGGTTGATTAACCAAGTCGATCGATTTTGTCGCTTGTAATTGTTCTTGATTTTCTACATTAAGAGGAGGGTTGGTTTGATAAGCAGTAACTTCATTTAAAGTAACATAAGCATGATTAAAATCTATTTGCCAACCGTCTTTGCTGAGGAAACCTTGACGGATAAAGTCTTCTCCATTGGCGACTAAAGAAAGTTCATTTGTGCCTTGATTGTTAGATGAAACTTCTTCTATTTCTGCTTGAGATTGATTATCTAATGTACAACCAGAGATAATCACTATCAGAATAGTTGTTTGCAGTGCAACAACAATATTTTTAATCATGTAGACGAATTATTAACAGCTCATTTGTTGTCTTCTCAGGTATTATGACACAGATAAAATGTGAGTTGTGAGTGATATTTTTTTCTCAATCAAATATGTACAATATTTTTACTTCATAAATATTCTATTTTAAATATCGGTTCATAATTGAGATAGAGATATTAGGGCGTGTCATCAATTAGAACTTAAAACAAGATAGAATATACCCCTAAGT